>Ga0190313_1000037_pt1 | contig 101818 bp, 103 predicted proteins | sample 4870071011_MG_FD_169989 | JGI IMG/M metagenome (GOLD analysis project Ga0190313, IMG submission 169989) | Hydrothermal vent sediment bacterial communities from Southern Trench, Guaymas Basin, Mexico - 4870-07-10-11_MG | ecosystem: Environmental > Aquatic > Marine > Hydrothermal vents >...
ATAAAGGTACTATGTATTTCCATAGCATTTTTATTGCTTGGTCTACTCTAAACCTTGCTACCATAGCTTTAATCCATGTTAGAACAAGAACTACAACAATATACTTAATAGCAACTACTAGTATTTGAGCCCATAATGGGCCTTCCACGAAGGGTGCCACACCACCTAGGAATAGGAATACTATGATCAGCGAGTTTACATATTGTTCGATATCGTGAATGAATATTATGAATGCAAGTTTTGGCCCTGAATATTCTGTAAATGGTCCTGCGACTATTTCCTGCTCTGCTTCCGGAATATCAAATGGCTTATCTAATAGCTTACATTGCAATGAGATTAGTGCTGTCAGCAACGATATTACCATTAACGGTATTAGTACAGGGTTTGTCCATAGCAGCCAGCTGTAAATTGATGAGAGGTATAGTGAGTATTGTGCTCCAAGTATTCTACTAGCTAGAACTACGGGTGTTAGTATTGAAATTAGGAAAGCTACTTCATATGCTATGGTTAGCGTGAGCAGTCTTGAGGAACCTAAAGCACCATAGGGGCTTGGTGTTAGGAATCCTAGAGCTGCAAGGGTCAGTGTTGGCCATATTAGTAAGTAAGCTGCTACTATGATGTCATATGGTGCATAAACGCTGTATGGAGATATAGGCAACATTAGAAGTATTGCCATTAAAGCACCTATAGCTAGTGCTAGTAGGAATGCTGGTAGCTTAGCATATCCTCTGATAACAACTATGTCCTCTTTGAAGAATAGTTTGACGTAGTCTGCGAAGGGCTGTAATGTTCCTGCAAGACCTGTATATGTTGGTCCCATTCTATTTTGCATTCTAGCGTAGGCTTTCCTTCTAAACCACTGGGTAAATATTGCAACTGCAAACGAGAATAGTGCTCCAGGATAGATTAATGTTTCTCCTACTAGCATTAGTGTTTCAAATATTCCGTTAACCACTTACACCACCCAGCATGATTATTATAGCGTAAGCTATGATTAGAGCTAAGAACATCCAGAAGAACCAGTCGTTAAGTATTCCTGTATGTATTTTTCCTCTAAGGGAATCATATAGTGGTTTGAAAACCTCATTCCATATGGTCGTGAATAAGTGCTTATCTGCTAGAAGTGCTTCTTTCTCGGTAATGTGTTCTCCGCAAGCGTAAATTAGGGGTTTTTCTTTAGATTCTTTAGCGAAGCTCTTAGTTACTTTTATTGAATATAAGTAGAGCCCGTAGGCTAGTAAAGTTATTATAAACATTGAAACTGCTGTTTCTAAAACAACCATGAGTAAGCTCATATCCTAACACCTGCAAGTAGTTTTTTAGCTAACTCGTAGGCTACTTCTATGAACTTATCTGTTTCAAAAACAGTGTTTGCAGCAGGCTCTATGAACATATCGTATATCCAAGGTGATGCAACACCCAATATTATACATAGAGCTGCAAGAACAATCATTGGCCAAAGCATTGCTCCCGGCGGCTCTACTTTACCATAATCTCTCATTGGAGGTTTAGCGTATACATGGTATATTATCTTTAAGTATCCTAGGAGGGATAGTGCACTTGAAAGAACTATAATTATCACTAATGGGGCTAAATTAACTTCTAATAATGCCTCGTATAGGATGAGCTTACTGACAAAGCCGTTAAATGGAGGAACACCTGCAAGTGCGAGAGCCGCTATAACCATTAAAGCGGATGTTAATGGAGCATACCTTCCTACACCTTCCATTTTATCTAAGCTTCTAGTTCCAGCTGCTTTAACGTAAACGCCTGCTGCTAAGAATATGAGGGTCTTAGCTATAGCGTGGTTTATCATGTGGAATAATGCCGCAGCTAAAGCTAATGGTGTAGCTAACCCTATAGCTAAACATACGTAACCATAGTTTAACACGGAACTGTAAGCTAAAATTCTATTAATGTCCGATTGAACGATCATTAAGAACGATCCTACAAGTATCGAGATTAGGCCCATAATTAACACTATTATTAGCCCTGCGTTTACTATGGACTCTACTACTCTAGCACCGCTTAGAAGAGTTATCAAATACCTTGCTAGTAGGTAGAAACCTACGTTAGCTGCAACAGCTGAAAGCAGCGCTGCAACTGTAGATGGCGATACTTGGTATGCATCGAGAACTCTAAAGTGATTCGGAGCTACGCCAGCTTCTACGGTAAATGCCCAGATAGATAACGCCAAGAATAGGCCTACACCTAAAACTACGTTACCGTAAGGCTCTCCTGTAACTGGGAAGAATATTCCTCTTATCTTAGCTGCGATGTCTGCCATATTTAATGTTCCAAGAGAAGCGTAAATGAACGTTACAGCTAGGAAGTATATTGTTGTTGCCAGAGCACCTATAAGAGAATATTTAATTGCTGCTTCAATACATTCCCCCCTCCTATTCCAGAAAGCTACTAGGCCATAGGATGTTATTGAAAGTACTTCAAATAGGACGAAAACGTTGAATACGTCGCCCGTATATATGCATCCAAGAACACCTGCTTCTAACCCTAATAGCATGGTATAATACCATTCTACACCATCTTCATCAAGGTCGAAGTATTTTACACCGTATATTGTAACCAACCATATTACAAAAGCCGATACAAGACCTAATAACGCTGCAAACTCGTCAACCTCGTAAACTATACCTACAGGTGGAGGCCAACCTCCAAGCAAGTAAACGAATGGCTTACCTAAAATGCGCACTAAGGTGTAGCCTAAACCTGAAAGTATGAGAACTATTGTTGTAATGGTTAATGCAAACGCGTCCCATACTCTCCTGTTCTTAATAGTTAATCCTATCAATGGCATTGCGAAAGCTGAAACTATGGCTATTACAGGTGCTAGGACTAGTGAATGTATCATTATTGGTGGTAATGGAGGGTAGATCTCCATAATATATCACCTAATCGAACATTCTTTTAGCAAAATATTCGAACATTTTAGAAATATTTTCAAACGTTGTTTTCTCATCGGGTGCTTTAACGTTAATCCAGTGAACATAAAAGTATTTCCTCTTAGTATCTAAGTCGACAACAACCGTACCTGGGGTGTTTGTTATGGAGTTAGCTATAGTTACTATAGCATAATCTGTATTAACATGGAATGGTACTCTGACAATACCCGGTTTAATAGGCATTTTAGGGTGTAAAATCCTCTTAATCACATCAGAGTGGGCCTTATATTCTGCAACTATAAAGTAGTAGAAAGCATATGCTATTGCCCAGAACCATCTCTTAACATTATATGGTTTAGTATGTTTAGCGATAAGGAGATCTGCTACGACTACGGCTACTGCTACCGAGAATATTATGCCGTAAATTATGTCTTGGGTTGCTATGCTAGCTGAAGCTATAATGAAAACTGCGAACAGTAAAACAGCAACTGCTATTACTTTAAGTGTTTTCTCTAAAGCACCCATGTCCTTCACCCTCTTAGCCTAACGGCCTTCCTTACATCAAGTGTTCCATAGAGTCTATAAAGCTGAATAGCTAAAGCTATTAGGAATGCTGTTACCGACATGTTAATGACTATAGCAGTTATAACTAAGCATTGAGGTAAAGGATCAACAGCTGTTTCTTTAAACCAAAGTAGTTCCTCAGGAGTAGGTTTAATGGATGGAAATATTGGAACAGCGGCTCCGCCTCGTCTAAAACCTAAGAATATTATGAAAGTGTTTGCTGTATCTCCGAGAATAGAGAGAGCAATAATTTTCTTAAGCAGGTTAGGTCTAACTACTATGCCGTAAACTGAGACCGCTATTAACCCTATTAGCGTTATGTAAAAGTATATCCAAAGTGCTTGAGATACCATACTTGTCATTTCCCTAACACCTTCTTATAAATTAGTTCAGGTATTGAGAATATGAGGTAAATTACTGTGAAACCTGCTCCTACAGCCACGAATTCGCAGAAGTTGTAGAAGAACTGGTTTCCTGAAAGCCAGAAGGGCCCGATTCCAGGTATGAAGCCCCAGTTAGCCCATGGTTTAGGCTGGTTTTGAATAACGAAGGACGTTACACCACTTAAAGCAATTAATCCTGGAGCTAAAGCAAGAAGTCCTATACCTAAAACACCTAAGACTCTAATAGGTAACATTAGCTTTGTCGTTATTTTCCTCTCTTCTAGGAATATTCTTGAGAAAGCTGCGATAGCTAGCAACGTTGCTATGGATATTGCTGATCCAGCTTGGAAGCCTCCTCCTGGTGTAAGGTTTCCATGGACAGCTATGGCTATTGAAACTATGAGTACAAAAGCTATTACGAGCTTTGTTATTGTTTTAACAATTAGTGATAGGCCTTTCCCACTTAAGATACCTTTAGTGAAAACATCCTTAACTTTAGGTATTCTGAAAACAGCTATAGCACCTATTATTGCTAGGAAGAATACTGAAGTCTCATATAGTGTATCGTATCCTCTATAGTCCCAAACCATAGAGTTTACTGCTTCAGGGCTTGCAGCCCAGTATTTTTTCTCATACCAGTTGATAGCATAGTATAGGTAGAATTTAGCTAAAGGTCTAATATCTTCCTTAGGTGTAAAGCCTGTAGCACCTGCAATAACGGCAAATAATGTGAGTGCGAATAGAAGTGCTACACCTAACCCTATAATTACTTCGCTATATGGTCTCTTCACAATTACACCCATGCTTACACCTCTTCATATCTTTCAGTTTTACTTACGCCGTAAATTAAGAGTATAGAGTATATTCCAACACCTACAGCAATATATGCTAGCACGATGTCTGGTGCGAATAAAAGGTAGTAAGCGTAAGCAAAAGCAACCGATTGAAGAGCCGAGAAAACTATGGCTTTAATTAAGTCTCTCTCTCTAATAGCTAAATAAGCAAATATTAATGCTAACGTAAGTGCAAATGCTAAAAGTATTTCAGTGATGAGCGTAGGTTCAATCATTCCTCAATCAACCTCTCATCTTCTCTTAGAAAATCACATACCTTAGGCTCTACGGGAACAGTTTTAGATCTGTGAGCAGCTCTTGCTAATGCATGGGAACCCACAGGTGCTGTTAAAACTATGGCTATTGCTGTTAAGAATGCTCCTGTAGCTATGAAGTACCTTATTACGCCTAAGTAGTTAAGGGCAAGAGACATTAGCGTAACACCGAATAATGGGTAAACAGCTCCTCCTATTGTTCCAACAGTTGCTGCGTGAAGTCTAACAAAGAAGTTAGGAAATCTCACCATACCTATAGAGCCTACAACATCGCAGAATACGCCAATTAGCGTTAAAATGATTCCTATGATTAGGGCTATTTCCTCAAATATGTTTAGTTCGGGAAATAGGAAAACCATTAATCACCAACCTCTCTTGCCTCTAAATATTTAGCTACGTAAACGTCTAAAACATAAGCCCATAGGGCTAAGGCGAGAGCCGCAACCATTAAGAAACCTATTTTGAATAGTATTGAAAGTAATCCCATGAGGAAGCAGAGATCGTACGTTACGCAGTCAATAGCTAAAACCATATCAGTTATCGATGGACCCTTAATTACACGTATGGCATAGAGGCTAAGGGATATGAGAAAGGCTGGCAATAAAGCAACTATGAATGTCGAAATGAAACTTTCTAAAGTCATCAGAATTTCCCTTAACTAATCTTTATCATCACTTGAAGTTCGTGTAACCCTTTTCCTAGCATGTATAAATAAAAATAACTTATAGTAGAATATGAAGGACGCTGCCGAGGATATTATAAAGAATTTACTACTAGCTTAAATGGTTTAATTCATTACTTTCCTATGTTATCTATATACTTCTACTATAGAGTATCTTATTTAATATAGACTCAATAACCTAGATGAACAAGGGAACCCTTCCAGTGAGGAGGCTAAATTATGGGAATTGTTCAGTGGGCGAGAATAAAATCTCCATGGATTCTACATTTTCCATCTCCCGGATGTAATGGCTGCGATATTGAGGTCTTGGCAGCTCTGACCCCAAGATATGATGTTGAACGCTTCGGAATACTCCTCAAACCATCTCCTAGACATGCAGACATACTGATAGTTACAGGCGCCGTATCTAAACAAGTAGCTAAGAGACTAAAGAGAATTTATGAGCAAATGCCCGAACCCAAATTTGTTATTGCTGTTGGAACATGTGCGGTAAATGGCAATGTATTTCAAGGATCACCCTTCGTGTATGAGGGAGTTGACAGGGTAATTCCCGTTGATGTTTACATTCCTGGATGTCCTCCAAGACCTGAGGCGATAATTCATGGCATAGTTACTTTGATAAAGAAAATTAAGGGCGGTGGGAATGGCGGTAGAAAGTAGAGTGGAAAACATTCCGGAGAAGGTTTCTAAATTTCTAGAAGAATTGAGAAAGGAGTTTAAAGATAAAATATTGAGCGTTAAAATTCTTACACCTACCCGCGCTGAGGTAAAAATAGCGCGTAACTCACATAAGCAAATAATTAAGTGGCTTAGAAATAGGTTCGCTGAATCCTCATACTTAGTAACAATAAATACTGTAGACTACATTGATAGAGGGGATTTTGAATTACAGTACGAGATACAATTAGCAGAGGATGATTTAAAACTCCATTTAACACTTAAAATGGATATTCCTCGAGCAAATCCTGAAGTTGAAACCATAACAGACATAGTGCCTGGAGCTCTTCTATACGAGTGTGAAAATTATGAAATGTTTGGCATAAGGTTCATAGGGCATCCAGCCTTAGGGAAAGTATTTCTACCTGAAGATTGGCCTGATAACGTTTATCCTCTAAGGAAGGAAGTTAAGCTGATAAAGAAGGTCAAGAAGGTGAGATAGAAGTGTCCACAATAAGCTTAATTATAGGTCCTCAGCATCCAGCTCTACATGAGGCGGAAAGGTTTCTCTTTAAAGTTGAAGGAGAAACTGTCATAGATGTTATACCTAGAATAGGGTATATGCATAGGGGAATAGAGAAGCTTATGGAAACAAAAACGTTTGTTGAAGGCCTATATCTTGCTGAGAGAATTTGTGGTATTTGTAACGTAGCTCACACCCTCTGTTTTGCTGAAGCTGTTGAGCAAGCTGCTGATGTTGAAGTTCCTCCAAGAGCTAAGTATCTAAGAGTAATAGCTCATGAGCTCAATAGGCTACATAGCCACTTGCTTCTATTAGGTGTTGCAGCAGAGCTTATGGGGTTTGAAACCTTATTTATGCTGTTTTGGAGAGATAGAGAGCTAGTAATGAGCTTATTTGAGGAGCTTACGGGTAACAGGGTGATATCCGCATATGTAAGGGTTGGCGGTGTTACAAGAGATATTTCGCCAACACTTGCCGATAAAATGAAGGATAAACTACCTAAGCTTTACAAGAGAATTGAAAGATATAAGAAAGTTCTAAGCGAAGACCCAACCTTCACTACTAGAACAATGGATGTAGGGTACATTAGTGGATCTAAGCTTCTAGCATTAGGTGCAGTAGGGCCAACAATTAGAGGTTCTGGTGTAAAAATAGACTTAAGATACACCGATCCATATGAAGCTTATGACGAAATACCCTTCAATGTTATAACGTATAAGGAAGGCGACAGCTGGGCAAGATACATGGTTAGAGTTGATGAATGTTTAGAACTGATAAACATAGTATTACATGCGCTAGATCACCTACCTCAAGGCCCGATATGTACTAAGGTTCCAAGAACCATTGAGGGAGAAGGAGAAGGTAGAGTTGAAGCACCTCGAGGAGAGGTGTTGCATCACACCATATGGAGAGGTGGAGTAACTCCTTGGAGACATAGAGTTAGAACACCAACATATGCAAACATACCCGGAGTATGTGAAATGTTCAAGGGTTACCACATAGCAGATATCCCAGTCATTCTAGGTAGTATTGACCCGTGCTTCGCATGTACTGATAGAACAGCTGTAATACTTTTAGACATTAAATCGGGAACTAAGAAGACTATGACCATAGGTGAAATCAAGAAGAAATATTGGAGGAGGTAGAAGATGGGTAAGAAAATACCCTCCCTAATAGCTGAAGTTTTTAGCTACTTATTTAAGAAACCAGCAACTCACAAGTATCCTTTTGAAAAACCTATAATAGCTGAAGGATTTAGAGGAAAACCAGTATTCCTATGGGATAGGTGCGTTGAATGTGGTGTTTGTGAAGACGTATGCCCTGCTTTCGCAATTAAACTTAAATGGACCGATGGAAGGTTTGTACCATGGTATGATGTAAGTAGGTGTTGTTTCTGCTATGAATGTATCTATAATTGCCCAACGAACGCTATAGTTTCATCAGCAGAGTTTGAGCTTTCCTCAGTAAAGAAGTCAACATATGAGGGATTACCTAAAGTCCCTACAGCGCCATATATTCTAGCAGGTCTTGAAAAAATAAGGTACATGAAAATAGACTACTCTAAATGCGTTGAATGCGAGCTTTGTGCAGCAGTTTGTCCAACACATGCAATGACTATGGTTATTAAGGATGGCAGAGTTATTCCATCATACGATGTTGATCTCTGCGTGTTCTGCCATAAATGTGTTGAAATATGTCCCTCTGAAGCGATTTCACCTATAGTAAAGTTTCCTGAAAAGGTGGAAAAGGTGCCGGAGAAGGTGCCGGAATCACCATTGGAGAAAGCTGGCCTACTAAGGTATAGGACTATTCAAATTGATAGAAACATATGTACCGGATGTACCTTATGTGCTAGAGTATGCCCTACAGAAGCGATAACAATGAAAGATTTCGCTGGTAGGCTTTTACCAATATATAACATCAATAAGTGCCTATTCTGCGGGCAATGTTATGAAGCATGCCCAGTAAATGCCATAAAGTTCCTACCTGATTTACCACCGCCATTACGTAGAAAAAAGAAATAGTTGCCTATTTTATTTCACTTACCCATTTTAAGGTCTATATGAATGATTATTTATGGAATTTTCGAGAAAATTAAGGATGAAATATCTAGTATTTTATCAGGTAAGAGGATTTTCATACTAGGTATTGGTAATGAACTTCGAGGAGACGACTACGTGGGATCATATGTAGCCTTAAACCTTAGATCAAGAGGAATAAAAAACGTTGTTGATGCGGATCTTTCTCCGGAAAGCTTCTTAGAAGTAGCAGTAAGAACAAAACCTGATGTGGTAGTTTTCATAGATGCTATTGAAGCATCGCTGGAGCCTGGAACCATAGTTTTCGCTTCCATGGAGGATGTAGAGAGATCTGAAGTAATTTTCCCTACAACGCATAAACCATCGTATTCTATGCTTTACAGATACCTTAAGTTTAGATTACCTAAAGCCGAACAGTACCTACTGGGTATTCAAGTAGCTGATATAAGCTTCGGGAAAAATATGACAGAAACTATTAAGCATGTTGCAGATAAGCTCATAGATTTTCTCAGTACATTGGTTCAATAAGTTAATGTTTAAATACAGGCTAATTAGTAGAGGATTTTTAGGTGGCTACGCGTATGCAGGTTAAATATTCTACATCTAAAATACCTGCGCCTAGGGTTTCCCTATGGAAACTTAGGCTTTCAATGTTAGGAACAATGGCTGCAATAACAGCCATAGCCACGTTAGTCTTCGTTACTATTCTCACATGGTTAAACATAAGTTTCTATGGTTTCTATGGAATAATAGGTTTCATAGTTGCTTTTCACCTATTCCAGTGGATTATAGGGCCGTACGTAATTGATGCGGTGTATCATGTAAGACCTTTGAGTAAGCATGAATACCCGGAACTCCATGATATCGTAGAGAAAATAGCTAAGAGAAGCGGATTAAAGTACGTACCTAAGTTAATGATAGCTGAAATAGATATACCGAACGCGTTTGCCTATGGAAATCCATTTACAGGTTATAGGGTTGCTGTTACAAGAGGTTTGCTAGAAACTTTGCCTTTAGATGAGGTTGAAGCAGTTCTAGGCCATGAACTAGGTCATCTGAAACATAGAGACGTAGTTGTAATGTTAATGATAAGTATAATACCTGCCATAATTTACTACATAGGGTACGTACTTTACGTTTCGGGATGGTTTAGTGGTTTTAGAAGGGAGAGAGAAAGTGGAGGACCATTATTGCTACTTGTAGGAATATTATTAATGGCGGTAAGTTACTTACTAAACTTATTCGTATTTTACATGAGCAGACTCAGAGAATACTATGCTGATAGTCACGCAGCATTAAACGTTACTAATGGTGCAAGAAAACTACAAAGAGCTCTAGCGAGGATAATGTACTATACCAGTAGAATGAGAAGGTATATGGTTGAAGGAGGTAAATCCTATAGCCACTTCAAAATGTTCTTCATTACAGACCCTGATAAACAATTAAAGGCTAGATACATTAGAGACATAGACCAGCTAGTCGAAGATATAAAAAGACAAAAGCCGAGCATTCTTGAGGAATTATTCAGTACACACCCGCATCCAGCAAAAAGGCTTAGACACCTAGATAAGTTTATTACAGGAACATAAAAACTACCTATTTTCAAACTCACAGTATCTATCTCCTTTAGCAACACATTTTGTTTCATAAACAGTTACTTCTTTCTTAAATATTGTAGAGAAGATTCCCCCAAAAACACCTCTAAGAAAATGGCTTGCAGGTTTAGATGACACTAAGTTCGTACATTCAATAGAGTCATAAATTTTCACGGTGGCTATTCGATTAATTGGTGAGAAGATTTTTATATTATAGCTTCCGAAAAACCCTAAGCTTTTCAGATACTCTAGAGACGCTTTAAGTATGTTCTCGGGTTCAAATTTTTCGTTTTTAAACATAGTTCCTAAAACATTACCCATGTAGTAACCTATATGATATAGGAAAACTGAAGCTGCAATGCCCCATTTGCTCTTTAGGTCTTTAAATGCTTTTTTCAAAACATTTACGGGAAAAACCGAAGCCTTACCTATGCCGTAGGATAACACTATTGTGAACGAGTATGGATTTATCACCATATTTCCTACATTATTTATTCCATAGTTTACCTCTAAAACCCCTTTAATATTCCTTAGTTCTCCAACTACGTGCTCTAGGGGTTTTTTAATATTGGTGACGTCGGCTAAAAATATCCAATATCCAAGGTTTTTATTTACGGAATGTACACCATAGAGTATGTTTATGTTGTTTTCGAAAAATACTTTAGCTATTTTAGCTATCATTCCAGGCATATTTCTCAAAATAAAGCTAAAGAATACTAGCTTCTCATTAGAACCTCGCTTAGCTATTGTAGGTAAGTATATGTTTGTCAACTATCCAACACCATACTTTCAAGAGAAAGTGTACTTAGTTTATACTTTAAGTTAAATAACGTTTAAGTACACTTAAAAATGTACACAATATCGTTCTAGCAGTGAGAGAAAATGCCTAAAATCCTGGTCACGGAATTCGTTTCGAGCACTAGTCCTCACGATGAGGCTTCTATTAGGGCATACTGGGAACTAGTGCTCGAAGGCTTTTCCATGGCGTACACGGCAGCTAAAGTTTTAAAGGACGCAGGTGCCGAAGTTCATCTCACTTTAAGCTACATGTTCGAGAACATGAAACTCCCCTTCAGAACAGCGATTGTAGGGAAGAAGGAAGATTATTTTGACGTACTTGAAAAAATTGAGACCTTATATGATTATGTACTTCTCATAGCCCCTCCCAGGGAGCTTGTGAAGGCCTCAAAAATAGTTAAAGATAAAATACTAGGTCCAACGTACGATTGCATACTTACCTTCTCTAATAAGAAGAGTACATATAAGTTCCTTGAAGAACGCGGTATACAAGTGCCTAGAACTAAGTATTTACGTAAGGGAAGAACATTAGAAGAAGAAAACTTACCCTACCCCGTTGTTGTTAAACCTGTTGATATGGCAGGTGGAGCAGGTATAACTTTAGTGAAAACACCAGATAATTTGGAATATGCGTTAAACCGTGCATGGGATAATACTTTTTCGGAGGAAATAGCTGTTCAGGAATTTTTAATAGGAGTACATGCAAGCATATCCGTAATATCCGATGGTTCCAACGTACACTTCATTTCTAATAATATTCAATTAATAGATGTAGGTAGTAAAGGAGAATTAAAATACTATGGTGGAATAACCCCGCTAAGGAATAGTGAAATGTTAGAGAAATCACTAAGCATCATAAACAAGATGCTTAAAGGGTGCAACTGTCTCAGAGGATATTTCGGATTAGATATAGTATGGGTTAATTGGAGACCTTACGTTGTTGAAGTGAATCCGCGGTTAACAACGTCGTTTATAGGGTTAGCTGAAGTACTAGGTGAAGACCTCGGCAAGCTTATTCTTTACTCGGTAGGCGAGGAGAAGTTTCATAGAAAAACACGTTTTAACTTCGAGAACTATTCCTACTATGTGATACTGGATAGAACAGTGAAAACTCTGCGTCACGAAAGAATTCTTCAACCCGGGAAGTCTAGGAGGAGCATTGTCGTCGGTGTGGCGGAAAGCATAGATGATGTTTTTCTAAGAGTAAGAGAGCTTAGAAGTAGTAGTAAGGTTTAGTTATTACTCCTTTATGTAAAGAGGTTGCTACAAGAGCTTTATTTACACCTATTTTGCAAAGATTTTTCAAATCCCCTAATCCTCTAATGCCTCCGCCAACAGCTACTTCTCTACTTAGGCAATTCTCTGCAATGATCTTGGCAATACCAATATCGGGTCCTTTAAGAGTTCCTACAGCATTCAGGAATAGTATTATGATTCCTTTATATTCTACATTCTTCATTACGTTTAGAACCTCATGTATACTGTAATGTTCTCTCCTAAATTTTACTTCGCCGTAGAACGTATCTAGACTAATGTACCGTTCTCTAAGCTCTGCTAGATCTCTGGGTTTCTCTAGATACTCTGTACCAATTACCATTGTTAGCTTTCCACTATCCTTCATTGACAATCCTTTAACACCTACATCAGCTAGAACTCTAAAGCCTATGGATAAGGCCTTATCTATTATGTTACTATTTTCTCCTATTCCAAGTATGGAATCTAAGTCTGCGATGTAGACCTCGTCGAAACCCATGTTCGCTAATTTTTCAAGTAAAACGTAAGGGTTCGATGTGTTTACAAGAACACTCTTGGTTAATGGTTTGTATTTCTCTCTAATTCCTGCAACAGCATGAACAATAAGTCCATTCATAATATCTAATACTGGAACAATTTTTATCCTCATAAACTCGCCTACTAATGGTTTTCCAGACAAACATTTTATTTTCTAATGCAAGCTAAAACTTTTCGGTGAAAAACCTGTGGAGATTTTAGGCTTAGACATTGGCGGCGCTAATTTAAAAGCAGTTAAGTTAAACGTTTCAAACAGGAAAATACATGTTAAAGAGGTAATTAGAGAATATTTTCCTGTATGGATTTTAGGTAAGGACGGGGTAGTTGAAGGTCTTAAGAAGCTGAAGAAGAGGGTTAATCCTTCTCCGAACTATGTTGTTTCTACTACTATGACTGCAGAGCTGAGTGACCTATTTAGGAATAAAAGTGAAGGAGTAAGGTTCATAGTGAGAACAGTTGAAGAGGTATTCAGCGATGCTTTCCGTAGGTTTTACGTTAATGTTAAAAGTAAACTCGTAGGGTACAGTGAAGCATATAGGAATCCGTTAGAGATTGCAGCTGCAAACTGGGCTGCTTCAGCATGGCTCATATCTAAAAAACTTAGAAACTGCATCTTCGTCGACATAGGAAGTACGAGTACAACCATAGTTCCAATAATAAACGGGAAAATCAATATACAAGGATATACTGACCCGGAAAAACTAGTCTATGGTGAACTTGTATACTTAGGTGTTCTCAGAACCAATGTTTGCTCCATAGTAGACAAAGTTCCGTATAAGGGGTTATTTGCACGTATTTCCTCAGAGAAGTTTGCTTTATCAGGAGATGTATGTTTGGTTCTAGGCAAGATAGGTGTTAAGGACTATACTACTGAAACGGCTGATGGTAGAGGCAGGAATATGAGAGAATGTTTAGATAGGCTTTCTAGGGTTCCATGCGCTGATAACGAAATTTTAAATGATTACGAAATTCTTGAGATTGCACGTTACGTGTACGAATCTATGGTGTTTAGAGTTTTTGAAGCTCTTATCCAAGTAAGGTCTAGAATAGCTAGTTTAGGATATAATCCTAGTACGTTAAAGGTATGTACGGCAGGTTTAGGCTCATTTCTAGCTAAAGAAGCAGCTAAGAGAGCGGGGTTTAAAGATGTAATTGATGTTTCAAGTATTTATGGTAAGAAGATTTCCCACATTTTGCCGGCATATGCTGTTGCACTAATGGCATTAGAGGTTTTAGGGAAATGAAAACTTTAGTTGTTAAAGTAGGAGGAAGTTTGTTAAGATCACCGGTAATCCTAAGTAATATTGCAAACATACTAGCTGGGCTGAAACCAGGGAAAGTAATTGTTCCTGGGGGCGGTATTTTCGCTGATGTTGTTAGAAAATTATTCGTGGAACATAAGATTACCTCCGAGGAAGCTCATTATATGGCTATAAAAGCTATGGAAATACATTCTGTAATGTTATCTTATAGGTTAAGAAACTCTAAGCTATGCTCAACATTAGAGGAGGTAGTTTCAACGTTAAGTGAAGGCAAAATAGCTATAGTGCTACCATACGAGATAATTAGGAAAGTAAACATTTTACCTGAATCTTGGAGCATTACTAGCGATTCCATAGCTGTTCTCATAGGTATACTATTAGGCGCTGACCTAGTAGTGTTGTTGAAGAATGTTGATGGAGTGTATGTTAATGGTAAGGTGGTTAAAGAGCTAAAGGCAAGTAGTATTTCAACACTTAAGGGATATGCTGATGACTATGTGCTGGAGCTTATTAAACGATTTAAGGTTAAAGTAGCTATAGTTAACGGTTTAAAACCAGAAATTCTGAAGTACTTAGTTAGCGGAAGAGAATGTCCTCAACCATACACTCTAATTACCGCCTAATTTTCTCCCTTACAACATATTCAACTATTTTCTTAGCAATGTCAATTTTCGTTACCCTCTGAATACCTTTCCATCCAGGTTGACTATTGACCTCTATAACATATTTTTCTCCCTCAACCTCGACAATATCTACTCCAGCTACATCACAGCCTACTATCTTCGCCGCTTTTACAGCTATTTCAGTTATCTCATCGGTTACCTTGAGGGGTTTAGGTTTTGCCCCTCTTGCTATGTTAGTCTTCCATGAACCTGGGAGTTCCCTGTACATTGCTGCTACAACATTTTCACCTACAACAAAAGCTCTGATATCTCTACCCCCATGCTTTAGAAATTCTTGAAGATAAAGTACGTGCCTAAAATATCTTAAATCAGCTAACACTCTCCATGCAAAATCCCTATCTTTTAACAGGAACGATCCTAGGCCCTTAGAGCCAAATAGGGGTTTCACTACAATACCTTTTTCGAAGCTAAGCCTTTTCACTGCTTCATTAACATTTTCCGTAACTATAGTGTAAGGTACTTTTATACCGTTTTTCGAGAGAAGCGCTAAAGTTCTATGCTTATTTATAGCTATTTCTATTGCCTTAGGAGAGTTAATTACAGGTACTCCAAGGTTTTCTAGCAAATGCAAAGTATCCATTCTGAAAAATGCTTGCTCAAAAGATAGTCTGCCTAAAGGCCTAACTATTAATGCTGAAAGTTTTTCACCTAGATTAACGCTGTTTGAGAAAACCTTGTACCCGCTTTCACATATTTCCGTATATAAGCTTCTGAAATTGAACGGAAATGGCTCATGACCTAGCTCTATAATTGCCCTTGTTAATTGCGTTGTTGCCCATCCATGAATATTCCTAGTAACAATACCTATGGTTACCATAGGCTAATCTACCGTTTAAAAAGTAGGGAAAGGAAAGTAATAAAAAAGACTATTTTACTTCTTGAAACGCTACGCTTCTTTTTAGAACTTCAGCGTTTATGTATCCTGCTTTAAATGTTGAACCTGTTTTCACATTAAATACGACATACATTGCTGGCGCAAATAGGTTCGGATCTATTTTGTAGAAGTCGAAGCCTGCCTCCTTAAATGCCTCATAGAATGGTTTACCGTAGTCTCTTGAAGTACATGATGGTGCTTTCTTCAGGAATTCAACTATTTCACTGTCCTCGGCGTTTACAAAGTATGTTGCTACTCCTCCGTAAAGTATCATGTCGTTTGTTCTACCCATAGCTACTGTGGGGTCTGGGTGTGGTGGTGCTATTGGTGCTTCTCCTTGGCCCGCAATGAATCTGTCTAGATGAAAACCTACGGTGTGTAGTTTATGAATTCCTGTTTCAACTATTCTAGCGCTTATCTGTACTGAACCTGCTATGCTCTGAGTTGGTGTTATTATTACTGTTACGTTTTGCGGCCTTACACCACACTTCTCAGCTATTAGTTTTATAGCTTCTTCTGTAGGATATTTTTCTGCTTCAAGAACAATTAACGCTTCGTCATGTTCATCCTTGTACCCTATTTCCTGAAATAGCTTCTTAGGTTTAAGAGCTAGTGCTCTTGCAGGTCCGCTACCCATTGCAAAGTAGTCTTTAGTTTTGATTCTCCACCCAGCATACTGGGATGCCATACATGCTATTACTGGGTGATCCGTGTATACTATGACCGTTGGTAATGCGAGTCCATCGTAGTCTCTAAAACCTACTTTTATTCTTCCAAGACCACCCATTGTTGCTTCTGCTACCAATATTCCTGCATCAATTCCTCCCTTAGCTTCTATTCCTGCGTCTATTATTGTCGAACCTAGTGGCCCGCTAACTATTTTGACGTTATACTCTTTATGGTTCTCTATTAGTTTTTGAGCTACTTTAAGACCTAACTTATTTACACTTAAACTGCTTCCAACCATTCGTCTTTCACCACTTCAACAAATTGCTCATAATATTTAAGATGGGGATTATTTTTAATTGAGACAAAAACCTTACCGGGTATAGCTACGTTATCTAAAACATCTCCTAAGAATAGATAATATGGTCCAGGTATTTTCTCCTTGATGAATTTAGCGTTCTTCTTAATATCTTCAAAGTATAGGCTAGGTGCTATGGATTCAACTCTTCCCAAAATTATTATTTTACCTCCTATCATGTGGGTGCCAGGCCATCCAGCACAGTTTCCTTTTATGAGAATTTGTCCACCAGCCATGTGCATTCCTGGTAAAACGCCTACATTACCTTCTACAAGAATTGCCCCTCCTGACATGTGAGCTCCAACTTCTCTACCGGCATTCCCATGAATTATTATCATACCCCCTGACATGCCGGAATATAGTTCTTCGCCTCTGAGCTTACTTCCAACAAATCCTTCAGCGTCTCCGAAAACCTCTATGACGCCTTTCTTCATCTTAGCTCCGAGCCATGGCCCTGCATTTCCTTTAATTATTAGTGTTCCTCCTTTCATCTTGAATCCTGCTAAGGGACCTACATCTCCTTCAACAATTATTTTTCCAGCTGACATTTCTTCTCCAATACGCCTAATTCTACATGAACTAGCTTGGAAAATTATTTCTTGGTCCGAGGGTTTGCTTGCTATTTCACCTGAAACTTCAAATAGTTCTCCTAAAGTTCTCCTTCTATTTCCTTCATAAACTCTTATCTTTAAAACTTCCTCTAAGGATAAGCCAGCTATATTGTCAGGTATAACTCTTTCTACTTCAACTGGTACGTTGAATTCATATTTTGGTTTAAGAATTAAAGTCGCCATGCTGTAAATCACCTCGTTTTTAACCTGTTGTTAAAGCGTATGGTTTATGTAGTTCATTTTCTAATACTACATAGTTGTTAAATGTAATAGTGTACCATTCATTGAATTTTGCCTTGACGTCTTCGAGAACTTCATGCATTATTACAGGGTCTACTTTAGCCTTAGTATAGTATGTTTTACCATAAACCGTTTTAACAACTTTGCCATCCTTAACCACTATTTCCCCGCTCTTTATCGTGTATGCAGCATACTTTATCGCCTTGATTAGTTTCTTATAGTCTCTCGTAGGATCATATGTTCTTGGATCAATATCGTATATTGCTATGTCAGCATCCGCACCTACACCTAAATGTCCTTTGAACTTATCGACACCAATGATTTTAGCTGGTGCTACTCTTGTACATAGGATAAATTCTTCAAACGTGTACTCCCTATCTATGGCCGGTAATGATAGCTTCTTTAATGCCCTCTTATTTAGTTTCTTCATTTCATCTTCTCTAGCTTTCTTACTCATAAGCCAAGCTATTATTTGAGGATACCTTGTAAATGGACCAGCATTCGGGTGATCTGTTGAAACAACAACTTTACTAGCGTCTTTAACTAGTAATGCCATCTCTAAGCCTATGCCCCATTGGATAACGTTTGTGTAAACATGTCTTCTAAATGTATAAGGAACTACGCCTGAGGCTGTTTCGTTTTCAACGTCTCCTGCTGCCCACTTCCACTTAGCTATGTGGTAAAGCACGTACTCCCATGGGGCATCAGCAGTCATGGTTACTGTAGGCATGAAAACTACTTGACCCATATCGAACGTTACACTATCTAAAGAGTTAATTAGCTTAGCTAATTCCTCAGCACCTGAAGTCATTGTAGCATAAGAATCTCCCTTAAATGCATTGAACTGTATGTGAGCTAAATGTATGCTTAAACCTCTCTGATTAACAATATCCGCTACAGCTTTTATCGTATTTATTGTCGAAACGTAGTTCCCTGGAACACCAAGCATATTAGCATGAACGTGTATTGGATGAGGTATTTTCAAATCTCTAACAGCATTAGCTAAAGCAACTAGAATATCTCTAGGCGTAACAGAAGTTCCTGGAATAACTTCGTCAACATCAAGAGGTTTCGTAGCAACACCTCTACTCCAAGCTTCAGCAGAACCTGGGTCTACAAGTTTAACGGCATATGATTTTGTTGCTTCAAGAATCCAAGCTATAAAAGCATCTATTCTTTCCTGTTCTTTATGTTCAATATATTCCAGAATAAACCAGTTAGAGTCTAAAAGTAAATTGACCCCTTTATCTATTATCGGTGTGTCATCTAATTCATGGTGAGTATGTCTAGTATAAATTGGTGGGCTAGCGGCTTCCATAACCATAGTCCAGCCCATACGAGCATACTTGTAACCTATCGTCGTAACTGAAGGCACAGCAATACCTGTACCTGAACGTTTAACACCGGGTACTGCTACTACCCTACCTCCCTTCTTATAATGATCATTAGGCATTAATAGTCTTCCTGTAGAGACCTTAGGACCCGCTATATGAGAATGTATGTCTACTCCTCCAGGTACTACGAGCTTACCTGAAGCATCAATAACTTTAGCGTATCTTAAATCTACTTCTTCTGGTGGAACTATTTTTCCATCTTTAACTCCTATGTCCATAACTTCTCCATGAACATTGTTTAGCGGGTCTATTACGTAGCCGTTTTTAATGAGTATTTGGGTCATTTACTTTTTCACCCCAAGTTTCTCCTTAACTTTCTCAAGAAGCATACGTACTATTTCTTCATCGCATAAAACTCCTGGTGGCGGGTCAACTATTTTCTTTAACCGAATAGGTACTTCGTCCATTCTATAAGCCGTGCCAGGGCATTCTATTCCTACAAATGCTGATGGGATAACTACTTTAGAGAACGCTGCTGTTAATGACCACTTCGGATCTATGGTTATTATAGGTACCTTCATCATGTTCTCAACAACTTTCTTCGGAAAATGTGCAAGAGGGTCAGATGCTATGTTTAGTAACGCATCGGCTTCGCCTCTTAGGAAAATATCTGCTGTTGAAGTTATTCCTGGCTGGTATCTTGGATATTTTCTTGAAAAATCAACAGCATATGGATATCCTGTGGTCCATATCATTACAAGGTCTGCTCCGGTAACGTTAAAATGACCTCTCATAGGTATGATAACCCATTTTGATATGGTGTTCAGATCATGTAGTAACCGAAATAATTCCTCAAAGTTTTTCTCCTTAGCTCCGCTCATAGTTAGCCCTACGCCAACAAACATTACTCCAAACTTAGCTGACATTAAAATATCGGCTAGCTCAACAATCTTCTCCCTAGGTACTCCAGCTATTACTGGAGCTTCAAGCTCCTTACCTTGTACAAGGAGTCTTAACGCTACTAGAAGTTCGAAATCTTTACCTGGTTCAACCTGTATAAACAAGTCTGCGTTTCTTGCTGCTCCTGTTTTCCTAACATCAATGACGATTAGTTTTCTATCCTTCCTGCCTTTCCTAAATCTACCTATGGATGTAAATGAGTATCTGGTTGGATGCATTGGGTGGGCTTCAGTTACGTTAGAACCCCAGTAAACTATTACGTCAGCTCTGTTCTTTATTTGACCGAGAGTAGATTTCGGCATACCTATTTCATGAAATCCTAAAGCCGTAGGTCCATGGCAGAATGTTGCTGTTTGATCAAAAACTCCTCCTACTATTTCAGCTAGTTCTAAACCTAACCTAATAGTTTCAATACTTGTAGAAGACCAACCATAAAGTACGGGATATTTAGCGTTTACAAGAATTTCAGCTGCTTTCTCTATAGCCTTCTCTAAAGGTACTTTAACAAATTCTCCATTAACTTTTATTCTCGGTTCTAAAATTCTACTTTCATAAATTCCCATAAATTTAGATAAGCTTAATGGACATGCATTCACTACTTTAACTATTCTATTACCATAAACATTAACTATTAAATTATCACATAAGCAGCCACAGAATGGACATACTACGTCAGTAAATCTTTTTACGTCACCTTTAGCTTCAATCTCCAAGGACATACCTAGGTTAGGTAAGGGCTGGCCATCATAACCGTAGATTTTACTTAAAGGTGTTACTGGCTCATCAGTTTTCACGACCTTTACGGGGATACTTTTGAAACCGGGCATTCCTGTGCTATCTGTTCTAGGCTCAACAACGCATTCTGCCCAAGGACCCATAGGGATAAATATGACGCCCTCAGGGACCTCAGCACCTACCTGCGCTTTAACGACAACCTCTCCTCCTGGACCCATGACTTTAACTGTGTCTCTGCTTTTTACACCCAATTTGGCCATGTCCTTGGGATTGAGTCTTGCTACTGCAACGTATTCCTCATAGTGTTTTGACAGTTTTTCCTCTACTTTAGTTCCTTGTAGTATTGTTCTGCCAGTTACTAAAATAAGGTTAAGTGAGTTTATTTGCTTAGACAAAAACCCTTCACCCTGGTTTTTCAAGTAGCTTCTTCTTAGTTAGTGTTCTCCCTGTTGGGTGATGAGGTGTTCTTAGTATTACATCTTCTGCTTTTTCAAGTTCTCTAGCTTCTTCAGCAAGTTTTGCAGCTATCCTTAACATTTCATGGCCTGCCGCGGCTGTTACAATATAGCGCTCTGGTTCTTGGATAACGAAGCATGCCTCAGTTGTTAATGATGCTACTCTCCTGGCTATTTCATACGCTGCAATAGCTTTAGCTTTAGCATATGGGTTGGTGAAACCTCCGTATTTTTCGATAGCATTCTTATCTATCTTCAGCTTTGGAAGCTCCGGTTCTTCACCTTTCTTTAAAGCATCTATTACCTTGTCTATAGCTTCAGTAACTATTCTTAAAGCTCCTGTGGCGGATAGTACTCCTAGAACATACGAGTTAAATAGTGCCATTTCTGTTGGATCTAAGAATTCTCTTCTAGCACCTATCATTGGATCTCCATAAACCAGTATGTATCCGTATCCTTCTGCTTCAAAGTCTTTCGCAGCTTTCTTCGTAGGTTCATCAGAGATTATTATGACTCTCTTACCGGCTTCCTTTAGCTTTTTAGCTATCTTCTTTATTATTTTCACGTTTGCAGGCGCTGCTACGATGTATAAATCATGATTTGCTTCTATAGCAGCTTTTAAGAGGTTTTCATCAACAACTATTTTAGCGCCTGTACCATACACTCTAACATCAACATCTTTTCTATCAGCTCTTTCATCCAGTAAGTACTCTAGAATTACTGAAGTTCCTATGGCCCCTGGCTTTATAATGCCTATTTTGACAACTCTACCTTCTTCGCTCATGAGAAATCACCTTAGAAGTTTATGTTTTCAACAGCCTTTAAGGCTTCCGTAAGGTAGATTTTGTATTTCCCTAGTTTTCCACCGAAATTACCTGCAGTTATCTTGACTATTCCTGGAACCTTAACTGCGGCCTTAATAGCTACACCCATTGCCTTAGCTACAGCTTTCGGTGTTAGACCATTAATAACTATTTCATATACGCTCTTAACTCCTTCAGGTATTTCACTGTCAGGAGCGATTCCTCTAAGTGTTGGGCAGTATTTGTGATTTGTTGTGGCTATTAACTTAGGGTACTTCATGGAACCCGGTTTAGAACCCGCTCTGACCACGCCACCAGGGAATGGTGTAATAACGCCAGTAACGTATTTATGTATTGCTTCTACAGCTCTAGTTGCTGCTTCAAGCCCGGCATCCATGTTTTCCGCAAGTATGAAAATATTACCTCCAGCAACACCTTTAACAACAGCTATTGTTTCTTCTATCATGAATTCCCCTTCCATAACTGGAACGACCCACATCGTTCTGCCAAACATTTTAACTTTTCTCTGATAACCATCACCAAACATTGCTATAACATCGCCTACTCTCATTTTCCTCTTAACAGGAGGTAGTCCGTCAAAGGCTCTTGTTGTTGGTGCCGTTAAAATACACTGGCTTAGCCTAGCTATTACTTGCTGTCTTAGCTCAGGATACGATTTCTGGAAAATCTGAATTAAAACTCCGGGTCTTTTATCCGGTGTTTTCTCTGGTGGTACAAACTTCTCAATACCTGATTCAGCAGGTGACATTATTATTGACGATCCGAAACCTGTTGCTTCTAACCCTGCGATTTCAGCCCACTTATAATTCTTAGCGGTTATTAGTACTCTTGTAGCATACATGGGGAATGCTTCAGCGAAAGTCTCTTCTATTTCAACTCCGTTTAGCTTCATGAATAAAACCCTTATGGATTATGTTTTCAGACCTTTATTAACTCTTCCATAAGTTGGGTATATGTAGCTAACGAATAGGAGTTAAAGGTGAAATAATCTCTACGAGAACATATACTTATTGAAAATTAGGGCTTAGGGAATTTTTCTTTAAGCTTTCTCCTAGCAACCTTCTTTGCCTCTTCAAGTATGGTTCTTGCTTCAGCAGACACGTAGGGAGCTTCAACGGTAAAGTTTAAACCTTCAATGGATAAGGACTGTGCTAGGTCGCTTAGAGAGTAATGTACGTTTTCAAGTTCTAAGGAAACCTCAGGCATAATGTTCTTCATAGATTTACTTAGCTCTAAGACTATGGGCTCCAGCTGGGCAACTATCGTAGCAGCATTTTGGGCATGAAGTATTGTTTCAAGTCTTAGCAGTACTTTTTCAAGGGCTAACTTAGAAACTGTTAATGTTCCTACGATTTTCCTTAATTCAGCCAGTTCATTAGCGTAAATTGCGGCTCTATGCTCATCTCCTCTGAGCTTAGATTTCACAATTTCATTGTATAATCTTTTCTCCCTATCTTCTAATTTTATAAGAAATCTGTTTATTTTGGCTATTTCACTGTTCAACTTATATATGGAATATGTAATTTTCTCCCCTATGTTCTTACTTTTCAAAACCTTTTTTAGCTCCTCGTCTTCGCTTTTGCTTAGAAAATTAATCACGTTACGCCCCTAAAATAACTACACTATTTAGATTGTGTTTTAAATTTAATGGGTAAATAATATACGTTCCTAGTTATTCCATGCAAGAAGAGATAATCTCTTTAAGCTCCTTAACCTTGCTTCTAGATACTTTCCCTAATCTACCTCCATGGCAGGCAGCTGTTCTAACACCGACAACGTCGAAACCAAGTCCGTAAGCTATTTTTATATGCTCTCCCCTTATCCCTCCCGCTAATGCTGTTAAGAGACTTCTCTCCTTAGCCCTAATTACGAACTGTTTCAGATAGCTTAGTGTTAAATAGTTAAACGTATTGGCTCCATCCTTTATTCTAGTATCTATCATAACACCATCGGCCTCGGCTTTGTATGCTATTTCAGGTAAGTTGAGAGGGCTAATTGACTCTACTCTTCTAAAATCAGCATACCCTACCAATATGACTTTAGAAGAACCTGCTTCCTTAGCTCCTTCAACAACGCTTCTTGCAATGTTGTATACTGTTTCAACATCGTTTGCCTCAATACCTACTTTAATGTAGTTTAGCTTCATTGACGCTAGAAAATATGCTGCAAGTCTAACTGTTGAGGGACAACATTTAACATCGCCTACTGCAGCACTTAATTCACATTTAATATTCCTAGAATTAATTATGTTTACAATATTTCTCAGTACTTCGGGCCTAGGAGCGCCTAAACTTCCTGAAGACGGATCCTTAACATCTACTATATCCGCTCCACCCTCAACTGCATCAAAGAGTTCTTCAGGATACCATATTGATACCAAAAGCTTCATAACCGAACACTCCACATATACGCGGTGGTGGCAGCTTAGATCCGTGAGCAAAGTGGTTGTGCGGTACGTTAATATTTAATTTAAGTAATCTATATAGAATCGTTCGGAGCTTGGGAAGAACAATCATGGAACATAGAGGTCTTTACTTTAGAGATAAAGTGGCTATGGCTATTGTTACAGTTTTCATAATAGTGTTTTTCATAGACCTAATGGTGAATCTATACTTTGTTTTACCAACAATAACCCTTCCATCGCCAATAGTTGATCTAATAACAACAGACAAAAACTTACCAGATGAAGCTAGAGACTACGCATTAAGCGACTTTATAATAACAAGGAAAGTTTCTGGAAGGGTTAGAGTAATTTGGCGTGCCCCTGAACAACTTAACTCTCCTGAGTATCTACGGTTAAACATAGTTTTTTACTTAGTTTCCTTCATCGCTATACCTATGTTAGTAGCTAATATAAACATAGGTAAAGTCTTGAAAGACAATGTCATAGAATACGCGAAATCTGTAGTTGTGCCTTTACTTTTAACTGGAATACTTAGTATCAATAGATTATTCGGATCAATAGGATACTATTACGCCAAGCTAGTATTCACTAAACTTGACATAACCCCTCAGGAAGAATATGCAAAAGCACTAGCATTGTACTTTCTCTCACAATATTCTGAAAAGTGGATCATAATTTTTGGGTTCATAGGATTAGCTACGCTTTTCATACTAAGATCAGTTAGAAGAGACACCATTCCGGGAATGCTTTCTGAAGCACTCAATTTCATAGTGTTAAGCGCTTTCTACTTCTCATCTTATGTTTTAATAGCGCATATGGTCCTATTTCGCGAACACCTGTTCAACTATTTCCTAATATTCATTGCCATGCTACTTCCCATAATTAGAATGTCGTTAGTTATAAAAGCTCCTGAAGGTGTTTAATCCATTTAAATTAAACCCTATTCCTCTACTGTACCTTTTATCTTTTAGTAAACAATGAAAAGGTCATTGATCATCTAATTGTCCTTAATGTTGCTGAGAGCATAAAGTAGAGATGACAATTACCCTTCAATACTAAATAGTGTTGCATAAGATTTTACTAAATATTCGTTCTGAATTATCGTATAAAGGGTAAGTGCCTAAATGTTTGACCCATATGTTGTAAGAAACGATTTCCCTACACTTAGCATTAAAGTTCACGATAAACCACTAGTTTACTTGGATAACGCAGCTACAAGCCATAGGCCTAAGCAAGTTATTGAAGCTGTGAAGAAATTCTATGAAGAATACAATGCAAATGTTGAAAGAGGACTTCACTATCTAAGTCAGAAAGCTTCTGAAATGTATGAGGAAGCTCATGAGGTCGTAGCTAAGTTTATTGGGGCTAGAAGCTGGGAGGAGATAGTTTTCACGTATAATAGTACGTACGCTTTAAACATGCTTGCCTTAATGATGGGCTTTAACATTATCAAAGAAGGGGATGAAATACTAATCACTCTTATGGAGCATCATAGTAATATGCTTCCGTGGAGACTTATAGCTGGAAAGGTGGGTGCTAAAGTTAAGTACGTCATGATAAGGAACGATTACACTCTTGACTACGAAGACTTAGAGAATAAGATTTCTGAGAAAACAAAAATTGTTGCTATAACCCAGATGTCCAATGTTCTAGGCACAATAAATGACATAAGGCATGTAGCTAGGTTAGCACATAAAATTGGCGCTATCGTTATTGCCGATGGTGCTCAATCAGTACCCCACATGCCCGTTAATGTTAGAGAATTAGATGTAGACTTCCTAGTTTTCAGTAGCCATAAAATGTTAGGACCTACAGGTCTAGGCGTTCTCTATGGGAGAAGAGAACTCTTAGAGGAATTAAATCCCGTAATCACTGGTGGAGGAACAATAAAAGATGTCACATTAGAAAAAATTATTTGGGCAAAGTTGCCCGAAAGATTTGAAGCAGGCACTCCTCACATTGCAGGTGCTATAGGTCTTGCTGAAGCAATAAAGTACTTGGAGAAAATAGGTATGGAAAACATAAGGGAACATGAGAAGCAGTTAACAGAGTATGCTCTTAAACGTTTAAGTGAAGAATTAGGGGATTTCGTGAAACATTATGGTCCAATAGATTTAAACGTTAAAGGAGGTATAATAGCGTTTAACGTTAAAAACTACGATCACCATGCAGTAGCTGCTTTTCTAGATGCTGAAGGTATTGCTGTTAGAAGTGGAATGCATTGTGCTCATCCACTACACCATTACTTAGGTTTAAAGGGGACTGTTAGAGCAAGTTTCTACTTATACAACGTTAAGGAGGATGTTGACGCTTTAATTAATGCTTTAAAGAAATTAAAGAAAATTAGCAAGTAACCATATATTTCTAACAAGTTATAAACATAGATTTGTGAAGTAAGTTGCTAGAAAAGGTAATAATGGCTGCTATAGGCGAAATTAAAAGTGAGTGCTTTACGACAAAAGATGTTATAGATGTTCTTAAACTAAGGTATCCTAAAACGTATAGGTTAATAGTTAAGAAGTATGGTTACTCAGGTTACAGTTTTAGATGCTACGTAGCAGCATCTCTCAGAGCATTGGTTGCTAAAGGACTTTTAACTAGGGGAAAAAGTACTTGTAAGGGTAAGAAGGGGTTTAGAAAAACACCCAAAGGTATTGGATGGAGTTCTCCATGTATTGCTGAATGGTGTAAAGCTCAGAAAACATTACCTGAATTTCTTTACAATAAATAGTTCTTTTAGGATTAAAGTTATAAATTACCTTAAACTCCATGTTTTCGGGTGTTCTTATTTGGAAAAGAGAAGCATCGTAATTATTGGTGGGGGAACTGGAGGTTCTACTGTTGCTTCGTTTATCAGAAAGTTTGATAGGGAATCTGAAATAACAATTTTTGAAGCAGGAAAGTGGCCTACATATTCTCCTTGCGGTATGCCATTTGCACTAGCGGGCACAGTGAAGGGTTTTGATAAGCTCATAGAATTAACCCCAACATACTTTGAAAAATTAAAAGTAAATTACCATTTAGAAACGAAAGTTACAAAAATAGATTATAAAGGGAGGAAGATAGTTTATGTAAAAAATGGCGAAGAGTTTGAGAAAGATTTTGATGTTTTAGTTATAGCTACTGGTAGTAAAGGTAGGAGACTTAAAGTTGAAGGATCAGATTTGAAAGGAATATTTACAGCTAAGACTATGGACGACTTCAAGTCTATCGATGAGTACATTAGAAAAAGAAACGTTAAGAAAGCAGCCATAGTTGGTGCAGGTTTCACCGCAGCTGAGGTTGCTGAAGCATTAACTATGAGAAACATTAAGACATATGTTCTTCATAGGGGAGAAACTATTTTAAGGAAACTATTTGACGAAGACTTCGCTAAGGCAATTATGAACACTATGTCAGCTCATGGAGTAGTGTTTATGCCTGGACGCCATGTTCAAAAGTATGTTGGAGAAAATGGTTATGTAAAGAAAGTATTCACAGAGGAAGGTGACATATTAGATGTAGATATGGTTGTTGAAGCAATAGGTGCAACTCCTAATGTAGAGTTAGCTAGGGAGGCAGGTGTTGAGATAAGTGAGAAGACTGGAGCAATAAAGGTTAATGAGTACATGGAAACAAACTTAAAAGACATATACGCTGTTGGTGACTGTGCTTCCTCATTTAATGCAGTAACAGGTGAAGAGGAATCTAGTATGCTAGCTACAACAGCTTTCAGACAAGCAAGAATAGCTGCCTATAATATTTTAGGAAAAAGAGTAAAGTATCCAGGGCATTTAGAGACAGCAGGTCTTAAAGCATTTGAACTCTATGCAGGAACAACGGGGTTAATAAATGCCATAGCTAAAAACAAAGGTATTGACAGCTTAGCAGTAACACTAAGTTTACCATCGAATCCCCACTATTACCCAGGTGCTGTAGACATAAGATTTAAACTCATAGTTGATAAGAACAATGGAAGGATTATAGGTGCTCAAGCTTTAAGCAGAAAAAACATAGCAAACATGGTAACGGCGGTTTCATTCCTTATAATGAACAAAGTGAGTGTATTGGATGTAACAGTTATGGATTGGTGCTATGCGCCGCCACTATCGTATGGCTGGAATGTTATTGTTGAAGCGGCTTTTCAAGCAGTAAAAAGACTGAAAATACTTTAGCTAATATATTTTCACTATCTCGTATGTTGTTGTTCTCTGGGCAGGTATTCTACCGGCATCTCTTATTATTCTAATTATTCTTTCTACTGGAAGACAAGTTCCTGAAGTTGCACCAGCAGCTCTTGAAATGTTTTCCTCCATAAGTGTTCCTCCGAAATCATTAGCTCCAGCATTTAGTATTGCTTGAGCATATTTTGGCCCGAGCTTAACCCATGATACTTGAATGTTTTTAATGTAATTATTTAGGAAAATTCTTGAAACCGCATGAACTTTTAGATCCTCTAAACCTGTGGCGCCAGGTCTAGCTATACCTGAGGTGTAAAGTCTTGTCTTATAATGTATGAATGAGAGAGGAACAAATTCTGTAAAGCCATGTGTTTCTTTCTGTATTTCCCTAATTATGTTTAGATGTTTTGCTTTATGCTCGCTTGTATCTACGTGGCCATACATCATTGTTGATGTTGTAGGTATGCCTAAGCTATGAGCTGTCTTAATTATTTCAATCCACGTCTTCACATTTATTTTTCTAGGGCAAATTATTTTTCTAACTTCATCGTCAAGTATTTCAGCAGCTGTTCCGGGCATGCTATCTAAACCTGCTTCCTTAAGCATTTTAAGAGCTTCCCTGTAAGATACATCCATTTTAGTTGCAAAATAGTATACTTCTTGAGGTGAGAACGCATGTATGTGTATTTCAGGTAAGACCTTCTTAATACTCCTTAAAATGTCAAGGTAGAATTCGGGGCTTATTTTAGGGTTTATTGCACCTTGAATACATACCTCGGTTGCACCATGCTTCCATGCTTCAAGAGCTTTTTTCACAATTTCATCTATTGTTAAAGTATATGCTTCAGGATGCCCTACAGGTTTAGAGTAAGCGCAGAAGTTGCAGTTTACTATGCATTCATTTGTGAAATTAATGTTCCTGTTAACAACGAATGTTACTATATCACCTACTGTTTTCCACCTTAAATAATCGGCTACTAAGGTGAGCAGCGGTATTTCCATGTTTTTAGCTTCGAAAAGCCTTACAGCTTCTCTTACTGAAATATCTTTACCACTAATTGCCTTATTCAATATTTCCTCGAAAACTGGTTCCATGTTCTTCAAAAGTCTATCTACAATGTAAATAACATTTTCCTTTGTTTCGTTACCCAAAAGCTTATACCTCAGTGACTAGATGTTTGTGAAGAAATAGATTTCAAGAATTAAAAAATGTTTTGAACTTAAAGAAAAACCTTACTCTACGATCTCTGGTGGAACGAATGTACCATAGAATACTATGTACCTTGATCTAGCATATGCTTTTGCACCGTTCCTGTACAACAGTACTCTTAGGAGACCATAGTCTTCACTGTATGCCTTCATTAACAATCTTCCTTTGCGATAGTAAATCCATGTTACATCAAACTCTATCATTACGTATTCTTCTCCATTTGCTTCTAATGGTATGTAGAACCTTACTTTTGCTTCGTCCGGTACATATTCTAGCCATGCTTCATAACTTGTTATTATTTCTCCTGTTGTTATATTCTTAAATCTAATTTTGCCCCTATATAGTAGCCAGTCTAGCCCGAATGGGTAGTCAAAGTATACTTCTATCTCCTTAGAATCGTAACCTGTTGTTATCGTGAATTTATGTGATCCTGGTGTTAGTACTGGACTTCTTAGTCTTAGTCTTAATGTTCTCTCGTAACCTGCTCCCATGTATATTGTTCTTGAGTATATTTCTTCAGTACCATCTCTTATTATCCTAATAGTTACTCTTCCTCTAGCACCAACGTTCTTAAGCTTAATGGTTAAAGGTAGTATTTCTCCTAGTACTAGGCTTTCAGGGGCTTGAACCTCAACTATTCTAGCTTTAGGTTCTTCTGCTACTTCAACTACTACCGGTATCTTGTATAGTAGACCATAGTCTTCTGAGAATACTCTTACTTCAGCACGGAATATGTCTCCTATGCTAGCATTTGCAGGTATTGCGAATTTCAACCATATATCGTATCTTCTAGTTGGCCTTCTAGTTGATTCTGGGTATAGTTTTAGCCATGGTGCTTCTGGGCTTGCGTATCTTATTTCGTATTTGAAGTCGAAGTCTACTGGTTCTGGACAGGTATATCCATGTGCGAATACGAAGTACTTTCCTGGTTTAGGCTTCGTTATAATTACTTCTTCTTCAGCTGTTGGTGTTAGTGATGTTCCTACTAGTATGTCGCCTCCCGAAGGTACACCGTTTCCATCAGCATCGTAGTATACGTACATGTCAATATCTGCTTCTGGTACGGAAGCATTTGTGAATACTAGGTCTAAGTATTCTGCGTTTTCTTCTACAACTACTGTAGCTACCAGTCTGAATTCATCTTGCAATAGGTCTTCGATTCTTAATGTGCTACTGTTTACAGTTATTTCATAGACTTCAGCACTATACTTGCCCGTCATTGTGCTAATTACTCTTACACGTCTCCTAGCTTTAGCTCCTGCTTTGAGACCTAACTCTACCGCTCTCGGTTTCGAGTATATGTAGTGTACTGCTCCTTTGAACGGCTCTGCAGTAGTTGAGCCGTCAAATAGTACGTTATGTAGTATTACCTCGTATAGCCCTGGCATTGTTGGTTCGAACACTATTACCTCTGCTGATGTGTTAGTGTTTGTCTTCCACATGAATCTGCCTTCTCCTAGGTAACCCCAGTCGCTTTCAGCAACAACCTCTAACGTGTATGGTCCCATAACTTCTGGATAGTACTGGCTGAACTCGTCAACGTATGGTGCTAGTACATGTACGTTAATATCTGATTTGTCGTTAAGCCAGTCTATAACTGTGAATAGTGTTGGTTCCTTCTCCATTAGGTCCTCTGAAACTTCGAAGAAGAAGAATCTCCAGTCGCCAGTATCTGGTCTCCACCACCAATCAATATCTGCTCCTAAAGCCTCATTATCGTATAGTGTTTTCACTTTAGGAGCTAAGTATTTTCTACCAAACATTCCTCCTCTAAATGTTAAGGGAACTTTAACATTGTACAATACAGGTACTGTAGCTTCTCCACCGTAAGCGTTTCTAACCTTCAACATCGCATAGTATAGTCCTGGCTTAGTGTCGTCGGGTAGGTTAAGAGTTACTTTAACATTATTACTGCTAACAGTAGCTGTTACATGTGGATTATCTACTTTCCTATAGTATTGTACCTCTATCGTTACATTATACAACACTACTCCTTCATAGTACGGTGCATTGAAGTCCGATAAGCCTATAACTATTCTCCTAGGTGCATTACCTACTTTATCTACTTTCATATCGGGATAGCCAATGGTTATTTCATGTATGTTGCTTTCAGCATAATCATACATTAAAATGTTTATTTCATTATCTTCCCAATCTTCTGGATAATCGTAAATACCGTTTCCGTTTGTGTCATTGAACCAGACCCCATTACCGTTTAGGTCAACCCATTCATGTACTGAGAGAACAGGTGCAATATCGGCATAGTAGTCTCCATCAACGTCAAATTGTTCTAATGGTATAACCATTCTAACAACTATCATATCATAGTTTAATGCTTCTTCAGGCAATACTATTGCTATATCTGGTCTGCTGTAGTGGCTTACACCATCTTCTCCGATTTGTGTAGCGTTAACTGTTAGTTTATACGTATCTACGTCTACAAGTTCAAACATGTAGTCTTCGACTGTAAGACCCGTGGTGTTCCCTAAGACCTCTAATGTTTTAGTATATGTTTCTCCAGCCTTAACTACACCGAATTCTGCGAAAGCTGGCTTAACAACTAAGGACTTATTGTAAAGCGCAGGGTCAAATAGTGTTCCAACAGCTTCAACAGCTTTAGTGGCATTCACCATACCAGCACCCATAGCTAATGGATCGTAGCCTATATCGTCAGCGCTGCTCATCAATATGTCCCTGATATCGTAGGCAGTGTAATTGTCGCCGATTACTTCACGGTACATTTGAATGGCTAATGCCGCAACACCAGCAGCTACAGGTGACGATAAGCTTGTACCACCCCATATATAGTAATAACCTGCCCATAGAGGCAGTGTTCCTAAGTCCCACATACCTACAGCAACAATGTGTGGTCCTAGAGAACCTGTTGCAGCAGGTCCTCTGTTGTTGAAGAACGCTAACTCCATGAAGTTCGTATTGTTTGCATCTCTTGGACACCAAGCAGGTCCGCACATTAGCTGATCGAACACGTAGAATGCTGATGAAGCACCTACACCTATTGTTCCATATGAAGCACCGGGCTCCGTTACAGTACCGTATCCTGGCCCGCCATTACCTGTTGAAGCAAATAGTACAGTGTTTTCACCATAGTATGCTTCGTATACTTTAATTATCCACTCCAATAGTCTTGACTCGTAATCCCATCCATCGTTAACTATGTAGGAGTCTCCGAAGCTGAAGCTAGCAATATCTGCTTCATCTCCAGTGTTCGGTACTCCATCAGGTCCTTCTACAACGTAGAAGTATGACATTATGAAGTTCCATAGGGTCAAGTAAACGTTGCCTACAGGTATTAGTTCTGCTTCAGGAGCAGTACCTACCATCCATAGGAAACCTGTTGCAGCTGCAGCACCAGCACATAGCGTACCATGTTCACCAGTATCTACCATTATTGCTACCAGGTCTCCGGGATCCTCAATTATTCCTTCGTCTCCGAAAGCAACGTCAGAGTATGGTACTGGTGTTTCACCGTCAGATATGTAGTATAGTAGACCTAAGCTTTCATCGGGAAGTCCATCCTCATCGTAATCTTTTATTAAAATTTCAGTACCGCTACCTAAAACAGCAGGTCTTTCATCAGAGAAGTTCTTGTTAAGGTCGAAATCAATGTAGACTGTTGTATAATTGTATGGTTCATCCGGGTCTACAACTAGTACTGGATAATTCCAGTCCATGAATGGGTAACCTGTGAGATTACCTAAGTGGTATTTGCCACTAGCAGAAACTATTCCTGAAACGTTAAACCCTGTTATGTCTAAGATACCGTCGCCGTTAAGATCGGTGTCTACGAATGACGTGTTTACAAAGCCTGATGCTTGCATTCCGTAAACTTTCCAGTAAAACATTCCTGTGGGGTCAAACGCTAAAGGTAATCCTGTGTTGGGATCTCTAGCAACTTTAGGTGTGAAGAAGTCTGTCCAAAAGTCTGGGTGGCCGAAGTCTATGCCTGTATCGACTATGGCTATTCTTACACCCTTACCTGTTATTCCATATTTAGTCCAAGCTTTATCAGCTGATGTTGTCCATGGTGCTGAAGGTATTGTCTGTAATGGTTTCTTGCTCTTTAGGAGCTTTTTCACTTTCTTTAAGGTAAATTCTTCAACATTGTCTGGTATTATCGGTTTTGGTGGTTCTACTTTCCTATTTTCAACGATCATTAATACATTCTCGTTAAAGGCTAGCTTTAATATTTCAGCGTAGCTTGCTTCTACAAGCGCTAAATGTATAGGATCTCTATCAATTCTATGCAAAACTTTTACTGGCAGTTTCACTTTTTTCTTTAGGAGCAGTATGAACATTTTCTTTGCTTCTAAATCCTCTTTGCTTTTAGCTGAAAATATTTTCTCCCTAATACCTGGATCTAGTTTGAGCATTACTTCCTCTAGTTTTGGCATTTTCTTAGGTACTACTGAAGCGTACTTTAGTTCTTTCTTTACTATTTGTTTAAGTCTAGGTGAGGGCTCTTCTTGACCATGTACTGGCAGTATCGCCATTAACGATATTAGTAATACCGATAGTATTACAACTGAAAATATTTTTAATGAAACATTTTTACCCATAAAATTTCCACCATGAAGGCAATTGTTCTGTTAAATTATACTCTGAAGTGTTTTATAAAGTTTTTACTATGGTGAATAGAGAAGTTCTCTAATGAGAGAAAATTAACCTTTTTGATTAAAATGTTAAAATTGTTCATATTCTCTTTTCACTAAACCATTTATGTCAACTATTTTTAAGATCCTATATTCTAAAGTTTTGGGAAACCATTTTTCAATTACGTATTTAGGATATATTGCTAGTCTTTCTCTTAATATGTAGCCTAGTTCTTCTGTTACCTTCTTTACCTCACTTATTCTCGGCCATGGATACCTTATGTTTACGAAGTCTGGTGTTAATGGGGATATCCCACCCCAATCGTTTATACCAGCTAGGAGCAACGTCTGATATGTTGATAGGCTTAAGTTTGGCGGTGCTTGAACACTTGTTTCCCCATGAAAGATAAGTCTTGCTATAGCTATCGTCTTAAGAAATGTCATAGGTGATGGAGGTGAATGGTTTTCCATAGGCGTTCCTGGTTCGGGCATGAAATTTTGAATTATGACCTCTTGTATGTGCCCATATTCCCTGTTAATTTCCCTTATAACTAGCAGGGACTTTATTCTTTCCTCCCATGTTTCACCTATTCCAACGAGTATTCCCGTTGTAAACGGTATCTTCAATTCTCCTGCTTCCCTAATCATTTTAAGCCTTATTTTAGGGTGTTTCCACGGCGAATGCTCATGTGGCATGCCTTTTTCCATGAGTCTTTCACTTATTGTTTCAAGCATTAAACCCATGCTCGCATTTAATGGTCTCAGTTCCGCCATTTCTTTCTTAGTGAGAACACCGATGTTAGTATGTGGCATCATGTACTCTGTTTCCTTTAACACCTTTTCTTCGAAATCTCTAACATACTCTACAGTTGAGCTGTATCCTAGCTTTCTTAGAAATCTCCTAGCCTCCTCATATTTTGTCTCGGGTTTTTCACCTGTACTAACTAGGACTTCTTTTGCTCCGAGCTTCTCCCCAGTCTTAACTATTTTCATGGCATCTTCGAAAGTTAGGAAACCTGCGCCGGGCATTCCTGGTTCTTTTCTGAAACCGCAATAAGCACACTTGTTCCTGCATAGATTTGTTAATGGGATAAATACCTTTCTCGAATATGTTACGATTTTGCCGAAGTGTTTTTCCTTAACAAATAATGCTGCTTTAAGGAGTAGCATAAACTCATAGGGGTTAGCTGTAGCTAGAAGTAATGCTTCTTCGAAATTAGCTGGTCTTTCAATACACTTGTTAAGCGTTTCAATAAATTCCTTTCTTACATCATAATCCTTCATTTCTAAGCCCTTAACTTATAGTGGCTCTATTTTACCTTTTTTATGATGCCTTATTTCTCTCACTACTTCGCTTACAAGTACTTCTAATAATCTCTCACCTAGTTCTTTGGAGTATATTTTGGTTGGTTCTTTAAGGTCTTTTATGGACCAAGGTCTTTTAATAAGGCTCTTATTATTCGATTTTTTAGCTATTATCTTAATTGCTTCTTCAAGAGTTATATCTTTGAACTCCTTTAGCTTTACACCACAGGCAGCTATTATTGAAGCTTCTATAAGCCCTCCATGAACTATGTTTCCTACTTTTATTCCGAAGTATTTGCTAGCTATTTTCTCTATAGCAGACCATATATCTAACAGCACTATATCAATTTCACTTGCTGTATATTGTAGTTCAGTTATTAAGGTTGTTAGGAGGCCTTTATTTCCTCCATGGCCGTTGATAAGCACTATTCTTTCAGGTTTAAGTTTTAACAAGTTTAAGACAATATTTCTCATGTACGCTAGAAATACTTCAGGGTCTACGCTAATTGTTTCCATGCATTCTAAGTGTTCTATTGAAACACTGTAGTTTACTGGTGGATATATTATCACTTTCTCTAGTTTCTCCGCTAACTTTCTGGAAACACAAAGTGCTATCAACGTATCTGTGTTTAAAGGTAAAGACCAATGGTATTCATAGGAGCCTATAGGTAGAATTAGCGTTTCCATGACTCATGACCTTATATATTACGTGTATTTCATTACCACACTCACACTTAAATACATTAACTAGTTTTAATTTAGGAGACTCCCTAGTGTTTCTGTATCCCTTGCCTTGGAAAATGCTTACACCGTTACCGAAAATGTATGGTGCTATGGTTACTCTAATTTCGTTTACAAGGTTTTCTCTAATTAGTGACCAGTTTAGTTTCCCACCACCTTCTACTAGGATTTTCCTTACACCAAGATCATATAGGGAGGTTAGAGCTTTTACTAAGCTGATTTTTCCTTCTCCCTGATCTTCTAATACTATTATTTTAACACCTTTTTCTCTTAAAGCATTAATCTTTTCCTTTTCAGCTCTAGTACTTGTTATAAGTACAGTTTTTGCTTCTGAAACATCGTACACTCTTGCGTTTACAGGTGTTCTTAGCTTTCCATCTACAATTACACGTATTGGGTTTCTTCCTTTAACTAGGCGTACTGTTAGCCTAGGATTATCCTTAATTACGGTGTTTGCGCCGACCATTACTGCATCTACTTCAGCTCTTAAACTATGAAGTCTTTTTAAGTCATGTGGGCAAGATAGTTTCGAATATCCTGTTGGGCTAGCTATTCTCCCATCTATAGTCATTGTTGAGAAAATTATTACGTAAGGTGTTTTTAACATAAATTACCACTTCATCAAATATTTACCTATTTGGGGTTTACTGTAAATTAAAAGCTCTAGTACATCTTTCCTATCGGTTCTCAGGATTATTGAGGCTAACATGTTTTTAGAGCAAACAATATTGGGGGATGTTTTTAGGAACGTAATGTTCGCTTTCATTCCCTCATCTATAAATCCCTCATTCTCTAGTTTCAATGTTTTAGCAGCATTATATGTTATCATTTTTAGAAATAGTTTGGGTTCTGCTATGCTTCTATTCTGCATTTTAGTAAGGTTAAAGGCGTACTCTACTTCTCTCCATATATTCGGCAGTATCCATCCTGCATTGTCTGTACCTAGAGAAATGATTACATTTGATTTTAATGCTTCAGCTATTTTAGGAGTACCTACGCCGAAGAAAGTATTTGCTCTTGGACAGAGGACTAAAGGTATTTTCTTTTCAGCTAAAATACTGAATTCTTCGCTTCCTAAGTGAGTTCCATGAACTATAAAGTCGGGTTTATAGTGTTTAAGTGTATATTCGAGGTCTCCTTTTTCAAAGCTTTTTCTAGTTTCTGCTACATGCGCGGCAAGGAGTTTGTTTTCTTCCTTAGCCAGTTTATTTAACATATTTAGAAAGCTTGGCTTAAACGGTAATGTGCTACTTAATCCTATACCATGACATAGTCTTAGAAGGGTTTTCACATTTTTCTCGCTATATCCTTTAACAGGTCTTCCTAAAATTATATGTCTAAATGGCACCTTCTTAAGCGCTTTTAGAGCAAGCTTTACTCCTTTTATTCCCTCTTCTCTAAAATCTGCTGCTGCTGAAACACCCGTTGATTTTAAATATTTAAGGGTATAGGTGATTGACTTAGCTATGTCTTTACTTGCTGTTTCTCGGAGCAGTCTATGTTTTAAACCATGTGGCGGCTTTACCAGCTCCTCTATGCTTAGCTTTAATCCTGAACCTGAAAAGATAAAATCCGCTGAATGTATATGAGCATTTATCGGTGACGGGATTGCTATGGCATTTATGTTTAAAGGTTTTTCAGTAAATCCTCTGCGAGAAAAACCTATATTCGCTATTAAACCTTTTTCAATATCTAATGTTAGGTTTATGTTTTCCTTAATTTCATAGTCTTTTCCTACAACAACGTATTTTATGTTAAGCGTTTTCTCCAAATAATAGCACCTTAACCTTATCATTACCTCTATTTTCCCTTATCTCATCTAATGCTTTAGTCGCTAAAGTTAATGCTCTTCTAGGTATCCTATGTACACCAATACCTGATTTAAGGTGAGGTACTTCCTTTAGAAACTTTATCGCCTTATTAAGCTTTCTTGCAGGTAAGAAACTTACGAAATTATCTCCGCCAAGGTAAAATGTTAAACCGCCATTTCTCATAATAAAGCTCTTTAATCTTACATAGAATTTTGTAAGTTCCGAGTATGTTTCGTATATTGAAACCTCCTTTATTTTCCCCGTGAAATCGTTAAAATCCGAGTGTATAGCAGCTATCGGAGATAAACGGCATTTATTTGGCACATCAAATAAGAGACCTTGAACTTCAATGCTTAGTAAAGCTCTTGTAGCTTTACTTTGCGCTTCTACAGGTGTTTTACCGCATGAAATAGCTATTCTCAGGGGGACAGGAGAGACTTTTCTTGCCTTATTTAAAATGTTAATGTATTTCTGAGGTTTAGAATTACCATCTATGAATACCATGTAGTCGTAACGGAGACTGTATAGAAATGAACCTATGTTTGAGAATTCTTTATGGAGAACATTGTATATTCTAGCTTGGGTTGTTTGAATAATCCACTCCCTATCTGAGCCTAGGGATTCCGTCCAAAATCTATACCCAACGAGCTCTACAATACCCGCTCTATACACTAAATATTCACCATGTTGGATGTCATGTAGAGGTTTGGTTTTGAGAATAATTAACTTATCTTATAGAGTAGCAGAGAATTCTCAAGGAAAAATAGATGTTCAGAAAGGTTTCTGGCCGCTGAGAAAAGTTCAGCGACATTCATACCATAGAAGCAAAACGAGCATCTCTCACCTTATCTCCTATCCACTATGCTTTCTCAGTATATTATGAACTCAAAGGAAATATTTATATCCTAAGATATCTAGATTTCTATGGATATCTATGCCTACTCTCCTCGTTAAGAACGTGCCTGAAGATCTCATGAGGGAATTAAGGAAACTGAAGGTTGAGCTAGGTTGTAGAACGTGGGCAGAGCTCCTAGAAAAGCTTGTTAAGCACAGATCGAAAGATGTAATAATAATCGAGAAGAAAGATTTGGAAAAAATGAGAAAAGCTGTTGATGGGTTTCTAGAGCTAAGGAATATCGTAACAGAGAAGTGGGGTGAGGGAACGGTGTTAGAGGAGATTAGGAGGGCTAGACGTCATGAGGCCGAGAATTCTAACGCTTGATGCTAATGTATTCATAGCGGCATTAAAGGCCGATGAAAGATATAGTAAGGAATGCGCTGACATCCTTCGTAAGCTACCAGGTAATTTCGTTCTAGCAGAGCCTAGCATAGTATATCAAGAGGTTTGCGGAACGTTAGCTAGAAGAGTTGGTATAGATGTAGCTCGTAGAGCTGAGAAATTCCTAGACTCAGTACTTCATCCAAAGCTAGTCTTCGAGTGCGATAGAAGCTTCTGCAAGGCGGCCTACTCTCTATGTCATGAGTATAACGTATACTCAGTAGATGCCCTGTACTTAAATGTAGCTTTAAATCTAGGAGCCATATTGATATCGCTAGATAAGAGAGATTTCATAGATAGGGTAAAACGCAGGAATCCACCAATTGAAGTATACCACGTCTCTGAGTTCCCATATTAAGAACGAAGATACTCATTCCGTTTCCTCTAACCGTGTTACTCTATGTGTTTTTGTTTTATTGTGATACGGTTTTCATTGGTTCCACCTCGTCCATAACCCTAACCTAGAGGGTTATGGGTTCATGGGTGGCTGTCGAGCCCAACGGAACGGGGCTCCCATCACCCCGCCCGTCACATCTATTAACACGACCCCCTATAAACATATTGCCCGGAACAAAATGATGCAAAAGGATACAGAAAGCTACAGTTTAATGTTTCTGCCCCAGACATGATGATGTTCTCAGCCATCACGGGTCAAGTAGGGAGGAGTTAGCCGTCCATAACGTTTTATGGTGTTTGTTGTTCTTCATTCCCCTACTTATCCCCCAGCCTTCGAGTGCCAACCACCCTTAGTTGAAGGACAGGTTCATCGGTAATCTCCCTCACCACTCATCGGGTTCATCTGATACCCACTATTATTACATGACATATAAGCTTACAGGTTTAAACTAAAGAAACCAAAACAAAAATCATTAAATCCAGAACAGTTTAAAAAGCCTTTTCACCATGTAAAATGTTCAAGATGTGGTTGTATGCGATTTAGTATTCCCTCTTTAGGAATTCTTAAAGAAGTTTATTAAAAAATATTTTTGAACTTAAAAGATTTTACTTTATGGTTTTCTTCTTGTAATAACGAATACTGCTATTGCTAACACTATGATTACTACTACTGCGCTTCCAATTGTTGCTGTCATTACGTTTCCTATGGAGGCGCTTACCGCATCAACTTTAGCTGAAAGCTCTGATACAGTGCTTTCTAATGATGCAACTCTACCTTCTAAGTCACTCACCTTGCTTGATAGTGTTTCTTGCGCTGAAGCAATTGGCCCTAACTTCTCCTCTACCGCAGCTGGGACTCCTGACACTGTTTCAACAAGGTCTTCTACTGCCGTAGTTAGTTCATCAAGCTTCTCTAGCAATGTCTCATGTACAACATCTTTGATTGTTACTGTGTATATGTCTCCTGTTATCGGCTCTGCTAATGTGTGCATACCAGGTGCTAATGGTGGTACCGTTAATGTTGCAGATACATCACCTACACCGTTGCTTGTCACGTATACTGGGAACATCATGTCCCATATGAACTGTACATCGAGGTTTTCTGGGAATCCATAGCCGACGATTGTTATTGTGTCTCCTGGCGCTAAGTCTTCTGTTGGTGATACAGTAACTATTGTTGGTGTTATTTCGAACTCTTTACCTTGAACTCTTACAGCAGTGTCTGTTTCGTTAGCCCATATGGTGTATGTTCCCTTAGGTGCATGTGGCATTGTTGTTTCTACGTAGAAGTATCCGCATTTAACTTTGTGTAATCCTAGGTCTACAGCGTATTTCTCTACGTCGATTTCTTTCTCCTCAAATCCGTGTGCTGTGAATCTCCATATTGTTGTTGTTCCTTCAGGTCTAATTGCTGTTACGTTTGATACATCGTAGCCTCCAAAGCCTATACCTTCAATAATTAATGGCTGGTCTACCTTAACATCTCCACTCTTAATTTCTTCAACTGTTGGTATCGGGTTAACGAAGAGCTTAGCCTTACTAGTATCTGTTGGTATCTCCATAGTGTATTCTCCTGTATCCGGGAATACTAGGAAGTTAGTGTCTGTTGTTCCAGTTACGTTTAGCTTAAACTTACCGTTCCAATCTTTACTTATCTCCTTAGGTAACTGTACTAGGAATGCTGCATAACCGTCATCTCTTAGGTCGCTATCTAGGATTTCAAGGTTAAATGATTCCTCTGCTGATACATTATAGAATTTAACTTTAAATGTCTCGCCAACAATAAGGAATCCTGAACCGTTAAGTAGTACGTAGTCTCCAGGTACTTCTTCACCAGCAGGTGTTGTGAACTCTCCGGCTGCATCAGCCACGTATGCCGATACGACCTTAGGCTTGATGGTGAATTTAGCTTCGCAAATGCTAACCTTTAGAAAGTCTGTGACGTTAAGTTCTACTGTGACTTTAACTCCGTTTTCTACGCCACCGCCTTGTAATGCTGGTACGTATCCATCTAGATCAGCCATACCGAGGTCGTCAATCCAGTTATCTGGTGGTTCTACTTCCCTCTTAATATCAGCAGCATCTGTTAGAATTATTTTCGTTACATTAACGTTGTCTCCATCAGTTGTTTCGTTCGGGAAGTTGTGCAGTATAAGGTAGAAGTAATCATCAACATATGTTGGTGATGTGACAACTTCAATAGATGGGTGAACAATTATTGTACCTGGCATAACGTATTCTTCTGTATCTATTATAGCTTTTACCAATAGTATCATTTTACCTTCTGGGTTGGGTAATGGGAAGTCGTCTACTGATGACCATACTGTATAGTACTTTTCACCTGCTCCTCCAGCTTCGTCATCTATTATGAAGTAATCTGTAAATGGCACGATTTCGTAGTCTTTTATCCAGTATAGTTTCATTTCTTTAATAGCTACGAATCTCAATATTGGTGTGTCAGACATTGCTTCGGCTGTGGTAACATTGAACACGAAGTGATCGTCTATGTCCATGGTATCTGTGTAACATACATCTGTTCCATTTAGGAAGTCGATGTAGTAGTTTGTTGGGTCTAGTACTTCCATTTCGTCTGATACTGCCCATGTGTTTCCGCCGTCATCTGTTATCTTGATGTAGTAGCCTGTTCCTGGCTCTACATCCTCCGGCATCATTAATGTAATGTTTACATAGCCTCCTACGGTTACTTCGGTTACCTTTACTCCTTCAGCTAGCTTCTTAACAAGGTTCGTACCTGTGGCATAACCGTCGGTGGATAGGTAAACATCAAACATTTGACCTGTAAACGCTGCTTGATCTATCTTTATTGTGAATATTCCTCCTGGAGCTACTTTTGCTGGATACACTGATATTCTATAACCTGTTACTATTCCTGTTACTGGCACTGGTAGCGCTGCTAATGCTAGGCTTAGCATTACTATTGAGGCTATTAGTAGTGAGAAGTACTTCTTCATCTTTTATCCCTTACACTTACTCTATACTATGGTGGTGAATGTTTAGTTAGATATTTAAGCTATTTGGTATATTAACTATAGTCTGAAAACCTATACTAAACCTAGGGATTCCAGAGGTAATCAGGCTGATTGAGGATCTCGTATTAGCTGTTGATGTTAGTTCGTCGATGGGTGCTAGGGATTTTAAACCTACAAGAATGGGTGCTGTAAGGGAGGCTATGAAGGCTTTTATTCGGAAAAAGCTTACTGTTGACCCTGTTGCTAGGATAGGTATTGTTGCTTTTTACGAATACTCCTTACCCGTCATAGACTTAACTGGTGATGTTAAAGCCCTTATCAATGCTGTTAATAGCTTAAGACCTCTTGGAAGAGGTACAGCCTTAGGTGACGGTATAGTTGAAGCTTATTGTATGTTTAAAGACCTTTCAAGAGACGGAGTTTGTAAGAGAATACTTGTGGTAACCGATGGAACATTTAATGCGGGAATAGATCCCCGCTACGCTATTTTACCTTTGAAATTGCATGGTGTAAGAGTAGACTTCTTCACCTTCAGCAGGCTTTATCCTTCAGATGTAAGCACTATTAGGGAAATACTTAGGATTATTAAAGGGCGTTTCGTAAATGTTAAATCAGGGGATTTGGTTAAGGCTATTATGGAGTTTCTCTAAGACCTAGTTTAATGGCTTTCATTATTAATTCCGAAGCTGTTCTCGCATGTTCATGTACGCCTCCGGTAAGTTCTAGCGTTCTTGAAATCATTGTTCTATCGTAGTTGGTGAGTTTACCTAGTGTAAGAAAATCGACTACTACATTTCTTCTCGCAGCATACTCGGCTATAACATCTAATGGTATTCCCTCATTAAATGTTCCATCTGTAATTATGAGAACTCTTTCCCTACCTGTTCTAGGCCACCTTCCTCTCAGCATGTATAGGGCTTCTTTAAGACCATTACCGGGTGCTGTTGCTTCACCTAGAACTTTTAATTGTCTAACAACTGATACTAGTAATTCCTTATCTCTAGTGAGATCTACTATGGGTAAGGAGTATCCGTAGAATGCGACAACACCTATACGGTCTTCCATGTTCTTTTCTAGTTTTACAGCGATTAGTGAAAGCATAGCTCTTTTAGCTGCTTCCATTCTATTAGGGGTGTAGTCGCTAGCTTTCATACTTAGTGAAACATCTATTGCTATAACTAGGTCTTCCATGAGTATTCACCTACCGCTGTGAAGTATACTGTTGAGAGTCTTTCCCTTGCATTTAGGTATTCAATACTGCTTATCATGTTGTAGTATTTTGCATAGTCTAGTAAGGTTAACGTTGAAACGGTGTAAACACCAGCTTTATCTGCTATTTCTAATGCTTTAGAATCGTCTGTTATAAGAACGCCATTAAGCTTGCTAGCTAGATACTGTGATGCTATTTCCGCTAATGTAAGGCTTTGTTCCTTTAGGAACTTATTTTTAAACTTTCTCAGGTCGTTACTGTTTATATTAACTACAGTTAATGGTAGTGCTGGGCTTCTATGTCCGAAGCTTATTAGTCTTTTTAGTTCTATGAACTTAAGGTGAAGTACTGTTTCTGAAGCTACTATGGTTTTTATGTTTCTCTTTTCACTCATATACGTTAATATTTTCCTAAACGTGCTTAGTGTTTCACTTAAGTACATAGAGTATAGAGAGCTTACATCAAAAATTAGGGTTTTCTTTTTATCAATATTTTCTACAACTTCATCAATATTCTTATTTATACTGATAAGTTTAGGAGCAATACCTTTACCTAAGAGCTTTATGAAGAAATCTGGGATAGGTTGTTCAGCAAGTTCTGAGGCGCAAGCTAACGATATTTTTCCTTGAGCATAAATGTTTACTGCTATATCTGCTATGTTCACTGCGTTTAGCAATCTCCGTATTGCGTCTCTCACAGCCTCTGTTTTTGAAGAATACAGTCCTATGTCAACAAGTAATTGAAGCTGTTTTTCTAGGAGACCTGATATTTCTATAACTGTTGTCAAACTTATCCTCCAACATTTCTCCTGTCTTTCATATCACATATATACTGTTAAGCTTAAACAGTATTTCAGTTTTTAAACACAGCTGATTCGGGAGAGTACATGTCATGACGTGGAAAGTAAGTGTTTTTAGAGAGTGGGATAGAAAAGTAAGTGTTATGAAAAATCTTAAGGAGGTTATAGGTGAAGATAGTGCTATTAAGGAGGCAGTAGGTGATTGGCATGCTAGAAGAAAACCTAGGCCATGCGGTTTAACAGTTCATCCTGGAATAGGTTGCGACTATGCTTGTGCATATTGCTACATTCCTGACATGGGTTTTTCGTTTAAATCAAAACCCTATGGTTTAAGCGGGCTACAGCTTGCTTACGCTATAGCTTCCAATCCCCATGTCGCTTTAGGTTTAAATGGTACATTTCTTGCCTACGGTTCTGTAACAGAACCTTTTCTTGAAAAAATAAGAAATAAAACATATGAGTATTTGAAAGCAACAACATTATATCTAGGTAATCCAACTCAAATATCCACCAAGGCCTATATATCGTATGATGATGCTTTGAAGCTTAGAGAAATAACTAATGGGAAATTAAGTATTTTGGTTACGATAATAACTTTAAGGCATTATAAGAAGCTTGAAGGTAATGCTCCAAGCCCTAATCTTAGATTTCAAACTCTTTACAACCTTAAGAGAGCAGGTTTTAATCCTGTGTTATTTCTTAGACCCATAATTCCAGGGGTAAACGATCATGAATTGGCAGATATCATCGAAGGGGCCCTATCGTATGGTATTAAAAGAGTTCTTGTCGGCTCTTTGAGAGTAACATTTAGGATTCTAGCTAAGTTCAGAGCGTTAAACATTCCTACCAATGAAATCGAAAGGAGAGTCCTGAGAGAACCTAAATCATTTAAGGAGCAGGTTCCTGTGAAAACTACTGATATTAAGAGAAAAATTGCTAAAATATGTGATAAATTGGGTGTAAAAGTTTACTATCAAGCCTGCCAAGTCTGTGCTGAGGACTTTAATATACCGTGTTGCTTACCTTGTTCAGTAAAGTATGAATGTTGCAGGGAAACCATAAGCTACGATGTTGATGAAGTTAAGGTGTTTTTAGAGACCCTATGTAAAACCAGGATAGAGAAAATAAGGGATGGAGAGCACGTAGTAAGGATTAGAGGGGAAATTCCGCGAAAATATGCGGAGTTCTTACGTTGGGTTATTAAGAAGAAAATTGTTGTAATAAGGTAGGTGATCAGTGCAGCTCAGCTTCATCACTGCTCAGAGGCCGTCCTGTCATCAACTCCAAGATATTATCTTATACTCACTTTAGCTAAATACTCTACTGTTTCTACTGCTTTTTCCTTTTCATAAATGCCTCTATACTCTTGAACACTACGTCTAACATTGCTGTTCCGGGGCCTCCTGTTAGAAGCAGTGCTGGCGTTACTGCGTCAATTATTTCTTCTGGTGTTGCTCCTGCTTCTAAAGCATCTCTTACATGTATTGCTACGCACTCCTTACAATGTAAAGCTACGCTAACTGCAATCGTTATTAAGTGTTTTATTTTCTCAGGTAATACGTGGGTTCTTGTAGTTGCTCCTGAGAACCTGAAAAACGCTTGGGCAGCTTCCTTGTCGAACTTATAATACTGCCTTATGGCTTTCATGTACTCTTCAACTATTCTCCTAGGTTCTTCAAGCTCTTCAGCCCGTAAATAAGGTTTATACTCTACTGCTTTCTCTGCTTTAACTTCTTTAATTATAGGCAATGTTTTTTCTATAGGAACTATAGGTTTGCTTAGCAAATTTTTTTCATTCTCCAATAGGAGTTTTTCAGGATTCTCAAGTTTATCTTTAATTGCTTTAAGATAGTTAGCGGCTACCGCTCCATCTATTATTCTATGGTCTGCTATAACATTGATGTATGCCATAGGCTTTACTTTAATTGTATCGCCTTCCACTACCGGGACGTTTTCTGCTTTACCTATAGCTACAAGGACTGCTTGCGGTGGGTTGAGGACTGCTGAGAAGAATACTACATCGTACATTCCCATATTTGATAGTGTTATTGTTCCTCCTAAAACGTCCTTTTCTGTTAGTTTACCTTCTCTAGCTCTTTTAACAATGTCTTCTCTTTCTTTAGCTAATTGCTTGAATGTTTTCTTATGTGGATTTCTAATTACGGGAACTACAAGTCCCTCGGGTGTTGCTACGGCAACGTTTATGTTAATATCTTCGTATATCTTTATTTCTTCACCTTCCAATGAAGCATTTACTTCTGGAACTTCTACAGCAGCCAGGGCAGCTGCCTTTATGAACAGGTCAGTGAATGTAACATGTACACCTTTCTTCTCTAATTGCTCGTTGATTATCTTTCTGAAAGCAGATGCTTTACTTAAATCTACTCTACCTACTATGTTGATGTGAGGCGCTGCTTTCCATTCTTCACTAAGACGCCAAGCTATAGTTCTTCTTTTACCAATAAGTTTCCTAACTTCTTTAACTCTAGGTGTTAAGACCTCTAGCTTTTTCATTTCCTCAATATATCTTAAAACGTCTCTTTCAACTATTCTTCCTCCAGGACCTGTACCTTTAATTTTAGTTATATCTATACCATATTGTTCTGCGAGTTTTCTTGCTCTAGGCGAAATCTTTATTCTCTTAGGAGCTTCTACAGGTTTAGCTACTTCAACTTTAGGTTTAACTACTGGTTTTGGTTTCTCAACTACGGGAGGTTTACCCTTAATTTTCTCTAATTCTTCAACACTTTCAGCAATTAATGCTACTGGGGAACCTACTGAAACAACCTCATTCTCTTTAACTAATATTTTAGCTAAAAACCCTGAAACCGGTGCTTCTAGTTTCTTCGTAGCTTTGAAAAGGTCAACTTCAACTACAGGTTCTCCTTTACTAACTTTGTCTCCTTCTTTTTTAAGCCATTTAAGAACGGTAGCTTCTGGCACATCTCCCATTCTGGGTACGATAACTTCTTTAACCATACTTTTTTCCCTCCGAGTTTAAACTAACGAAGCAAAGTTAAATATAAAGAGTTGGTTTATTTGTAATATTAGCCTAGCAATTCTTTAACAGCTTTAATGACGTCCTTGGCGTTAGGCACTACGTATTCTTCTAATGGTTTGGAGAACGGTATAGGTACCATTGGAGCAGCAACTCTTTTTACTGGAGCATCTAAGTAATCAAAGGCTTTCTCCATTATCAATGCTGATATTTCCGCCCCAACACCGCATGTTATTTCATCTTCTTCAACAACAACTACTTTACCTGTTTTCTTAACAGAGGATATTATGGTTTCTTCATCTAGTGGTGCTAACGACCTTAAATCTATAACTTCAGCCTCTATACCTTCTTTTGAGAGCTCTTCCGCAGCCTTTAAAACATCATATAGTGGTCTAGAATATGTTATTATTGTTACATCGGAGCCTTTTCTTTTGATATCAGCTTTGCCTAGAGGTATGTAATATTCTTTATCCGGTACAGGCCCTCTAACATGGTATAGTCTTGCATGTTCAAAGAATAGAACTGGATTATTTTCTCTAATAGCTGTTTTCATTAAGCCTTTAGCGTCAAACGGTGTTGCAGCTATAACAACTTTAAGTCCCGGTGTGTGCATAAACCATGCTTCATTTCTGAAGCTATGTTGTGCACCTACTGAAGCTAAAGTATAGTTAGGCGATCTGATAACTAATGGTACTTTAAATTTGCCTCCTGACATGTAAGGTATTCTTGCAATATGATTCGTAACTTGATCCATAGCTATATTGTACGTGAAGGTGTACATTAGTTCAACTATAGGCCTTAATCCCATCATTGCTGCTCCTAGGGCTAAGCCTGTTATTGCTTCCTCAGCTATTGGAGTATTTATTACTCTTTCAGGACCGAATCTTTCAAGAAGGCCCTCAGTGACCCTATAAACGCCTCCCCATCGAATATCTTCGCCTAGAATAAATATTTTATCGTCTTTCTCCATTTCCTCGTGTAGTGCTTCGTTTATTGCTTTAGCATAGGTTATCTTTCTCATATTTTCTGCTTTCTCAACATCTTTAACACTTAGTAATGTGAGTTCAGGAGGTATCTTTGCCTCTTCTCCTGGGAACACGTCTGTTAAGGCCTCTTCAGGTGGCGGGAACGGGTCTTTTTCTGCTTTCTTATATGCTTCTTCAGCTTCTAGTTTAGCTTCTCTCCATAGTTTCTTATCTAGCTCTTCGTTTAGTACTCCAATCTCATATAGTTTAGCTCTGAACTTAGGTATGGGGTCGTTTTTACGATGTTGCTCAATATCTTCTCTAGGCCTGTAAGGTTGAAGAATATCTCCGTCGTAATGTCCTCTAATTCTAACTGTGTGTGCTTCTACGAGAACAGGCTTTTTCTCGTTGCGTGCAATGCTTATTGCCTTCTTTGCTACTCTGTACACTGCTAGAACATCTGTACCATCAACCTCCATACCAACCATGTTGTAAGCTACTGCTCTCTTCACTATTTTATCTACAGATGTTGATTCTGAAACATGTGTCGTTATTGCCCATTTATTGTTTTCTACAACGAAAACTACTGGAAGTTTATAGAGAGAGGCCATGTTCAGCGATTCGTGAAACGCGCCTATGTTGCTAGCTCCATCGCCGAAGAAACATACTACGATAGAGTCCTTACCTAGATACTTAAAGGCGAAAGCTATTCCGTTAGCTATTGGTATTTGCCCTCCTACAACGGAGTCCTCTAGAAACCTAGTCTTATCATCCATTATATGCATTGAACCTGCTTTACCCTTATTTACTCCGGTGACCCTGCCCATAAGTTCAGCAGCTAAACGATACATGTCAATACCTTTCATGAGTGCATGGTCATGACCCCTATAACTTGCTAGAACAAAGTCGTCCGGTCTAAGATTCTTAGCGAAACCTACGGCTAAAGCTTCCTTACCGTGGGCAACATGAAGCATTCCATAAACTTTGGCAACTTCATAGTATCTCAAGGTTTCTTCTTCAAATGCTCTTATTCTTAACATGTCCTTGTAAAAGTCAAGGAGTTGTTCACGCGAAAATTCTTCAAGAACACTAATGGAGGTCATACATTAAACACCTTTATTAGTAAATTGCAAAAAACAACTATATAAAATTATTATAAAACTACTATGTAGAGAAAAACATAAGGTAACAGAAGTAATTAGTTACCCCTAATATAGAGATTATGGAGGAAGAAACTCCATGGTTATAGTAACTACTACGAGTGAAGTACCTGGTTATAGAATAATTAAAGTTCTAGGAGTGGTGTCAGGAAGCACTGTTAGAGCTAAGCATATAGGTAAAGACATAGTTGCCACTCTTAGACATATTGTTGGAGGAGAGCTTAAAGAATACACTGAAATGCTTAAAGAAGCTAGAGAGCAAGCATTGCGAAGAATGATTGAAGAAGCAAAGAAGCTAGGGGCAAACGCTGTTGTAAATGTAAGATTTATGACATCAGCTATAGCTTCGGGGGCTGCGGAGATTCTCGCTTACGGTACCGCAGTTAAAATAGAACCCTTAGAATAATCATCAGCGACATTCACGTGAAGTTAAAATCAGTCCGTTTCCTAAACTACCAAAATTTTTTCTACATAATTCTTCAAGAATATTTGGTTCTTCATATAGTAGGGGCATGTATAGTATTGTTTCATGAACCGTTTGCCTCTACCGCTTAAAACTATAGCTTTTTGTATTCTTTTATACCATTTTGTTCTGGGGGTTCGGGTCTTATGACATTTTATGTCAAGTGTCATCCCTTCATTTTTGTTCTCCTTCATCCCTTCTAGGGTTTGCATCCGGTTAGGAGCGTTTAGGGCGGCCCCAAGCACCCTACATCTCGAGATTAGATTATTAGGAAAAGATTATAAACATCATCCTACAGCACCCCCTGAGGTAGTACTAAACCATATTTCAAAAACAATGATCCCTCGGTAAATTTAATGCTGGTAAATCTTAAAATAGTTTGGAAGTAATATGTAATGTTGAACCCCGGTTCCCGCGCAAGCCGAAAAGGCACCCCCGAGTCCCGGGGGTTAATGAGCGCCGGGACGGGTCACTCCCGGCTCAACACATTCTTTCATCTTTCTAGTGCTTCTTCATTCCGTGATTATATGGCGGGTTTGTTTAAAGTGAAGAGTGTAATAAAGTAATGCTATTATTGTTTTCGCATCCTTTATTATGCCTCTTTCTATCATAACTAAAGCATCATTTAATGAAAGATAAATGTTCTCGAGTACTTCTGATTCTTCAGGTTTCTTTATCCCCTTCTCTAGTTTTTCAGCTAAAAATATGTGTAGAACTTCGTTACTATATCCTGGTGAAGTATATATTTCAAGCATTTTAACCCATTTCTTAGCTTTAAACCCTGTTTCTTCTTCCAGTTCTCTCATAGCGCATTCTAAAGGAGCTTCACCGGGTTTCAACGTTCCAGCCGGGATTTCTATGATCCAACGATTTAGCGCTGCTCTATACTGTTTTAGAAGTAGGACAGTGTTCTCATTTATTAAAGGTAGTACTGCAGATGCTCCTGGATAATCAACTATTTCCTTCATAGTTTTTTTACCATTAGGTAATGTAATGTATTCCCTAAGAACATTGAATTTTTTACCTTGATAAACTATGTCACGCATAATATTGTAGCCTCTGAATAATTTGTTAATTTTTTCCTGAGGACATTTAGAACATGATAAGCAAATAAGGATATACGCTAATATACTAAGCGAATACAAATTAAGCAGGTACTTATTAAGCTTTACCGAGGATATTTTAGTGTGTTTCTTCAATTATTTCAGGTTCTATACTTGGTGTTTTGAGTTCTTCTATTTTATCAGCTAATTCTTCTAGCTTTCTGAAAAGTTCCTCTACCGCACCTTTTAACCTATATATTTCGCCCTCCAGAATTTCTATTCTCTCTTCTTCGCTTGCTGCTTTTCTTTTACCTTCAAATTTCCGTTCAAGTCCTTCCTTTATGAATATTTTAACCAAGTCTGTTATTTGAACGCCATATTCGCTAGCTACTTCTCTGAGGTCTCTATACATAGCTTCAGGCACTGAGAGGTGTATGGTTGGCATATGTATACTCCCTAAAAGAATTCTCTCGAGAGAGAAATATAAATTATTCGCTCTCTTAGTACTGCTGATGAGAGAAAACTCTTTAAGGAAAAATATTTTATTTCCCTCAGCACTATCAGTAATACGGAGGCGGGGTTCGATGAGAGTAGTTACTTTCAAAATTGAAGAGGACTTACTAGAACTTATAGATGAATATGCTGAACTTAGAGGGGAGACTAGAAGCGAAGTTATTAGGAAAGCTCTAATAGAGCTTATTCGTGGCGAAAGAGAGAAGATTAGGAGAGCTAAGGCTAAAAAGATTAGAGTTATTATTTAAGCCTACTTTACTGGTACGCTAGTACCCATACTTCTGTTGTTGAAGGTAGTTTATCTTTCGATATTGAAAATTCTCTACTACTAATTCTCTTAATCTCGTACCTTACCTTTCTCAAGAAATCGTTTACACTTTTCAGACCTAGTCTTAAGCCAGGTATTCTATAGTGCATAGGTACTACTACTTTTGGGTTTATTTTCTCAACAACCTCGGCAGCTTCAGAAGGGCCTATGGTGTAAACTCCACCTACAGGTATCATTAAGATGTCTGTTGGAGTAATTTCACTGAGAACTTTCTCTTCAGGTATTGTACCTAAATCTCCTAAATGGGTAATTGTCATGTTGTCTACTTTAATATTGTAGACTATTACTTCTCCTCTTAGAGAACCGCGGTAAGGGTCATGATAGCTTTTAACTCCCCTAACTTTAACGTTATTTACTATTGTTTCTCCTTCAAACATGTCTAGAACTTTAGAATTTGGCTTGGAAATAACTTGGATTGCATTATGGTCAAAGTGATTATGGGTTACAAGAATTATATCAGCCTTGAACATTGGCGGTCTTATACCTAAACTTACCCCATCATGAGGATCTATACCTATAATTACCCCTTTATCAGAAACTATTTCGAAACATGCATGGCCATGCCATCTTATTATAGTCATATTTGCAAAGCACCCTTAGTATAGAGTGAGTAAAAGGTATTTAAGAGTTAGGTATAAAGTGTGAACTAACGCTCTCACATTGTAACTCCAGGTATTGTTCCCAGAACCTCCTTAAAAACTTCAGAGACAATAAGTTCTAATTTTCTTCTTACATTATAGTCCTTCAATAGAGATGTAGGGCCATATATTGTAAAGGCTATTTTAGGTTTTAACCCTGCCTCTTCAAGTATTTTTGAAATAGGTATGCTATCAACTATTTCTATTTTCTCTTTTAGCCTCCTAGCTAAATGTATTACATGTAATGGATAGGGAAGTGCTGGAAGGCTTTTTCTCATACTATGGTCTACCCAGAATAAGTCAATATAATCCCCTAATCCTGCGTCTTCTAGTTTCTCTGAAAGTACTCTAAATATTTCTTTGGAAGCAGATTTGGGGTCTCCAAACTTATAGAAGAATGGTGCTTCATATGCTGGTAACGCTATTTCATAGGGTTTTCCTACAGGTTTCCAGCGTTTTCTCCTATATAGAAGATCTTCAGCATATTCTTTGGCTTTCTTCACATTTTCTTTAGTATCCTGCAAGTTACGTATCATGTACAGTATCGAGTAGTCATCAAGCTCTAAATATCTTTCAGGTTTCCCTTCTTTGATTTCAAGTACTCTGTTTTCAAATTCCAGTTCCTCCTTTACATTCTTCATCATTAGCTGAATAGTATGCTCAAACGATCTACATATTGGATGCAGATATACGGTATCGAACATGTATTGTCTACTTTGCAGGAAGCTTCTTAACGTGTTTATATTCTTTTCATCCATAACTATTAGGTCTTCATATGGATAGCTATAAAATATCAGTCTGTAATAGTCTATAGTTCCATATTCTTTAGTTCCAGCATAGTAGCTATCCCTTATTAAGAAGTCCATTATGTCAGCAGGGTATATCCAGTTCTTAACAACCTTCTGTAAAAGCCTTATGATTGTAGGTGCTGTTGGACTGTATGGTCTAAGAAGTTTTAGAACCAACCCTCTTAGGTTTTCAAGACCTGTTTCCTTACCTATTTTATCTATAAGTTCTCCAAGATCCGTATATTCTACCAGAGCTAATCCTACAAGCTCATGATTATCTAAGTTTTCTTCGCGAAGTTTTTTACTCTTAGATAAAACGGATTCCTCAAATGAGTGACTGTAAGGACCATGCCCAATATCGTGTAGTAAGCCTGTTATTCTTGATGCTTCAATAAGTTCTAGCATACTGTAACCTTCTAATGCTTCTTCGCCTTTAGCTGTTGTAAGCAATGTAAGTAAATGTTCACTAAACATTCCAGCTAAATGCATAACTCCAAGGCTATGCTGAAACCTTTTATGATCCGCTCCAGGATATATGAAGTGGGCTATTTGTAGCTGGTGAATTCTTCTTAACCTTTGAACATAGGGTGTATCTATGATTCTACCTTCTACATCCTTATTAAACGGTATATAATCATATATGGGATCCCTTATAACCCCCCATCTAAAACCGTACGTGCTTATGCCTGGTTTCTTTCTCATAACCTAACTCCTCAGCCAATACTACTCGAGTATCCCCTATACTTAAACCTACCATGAACTATTTAAATATGTAGGAGTATGAATAGGCCTAAACATGCTAGAATAATACCTTCAATTGTCCTTATGAGTCTTTCTTTACCCTTAATAGCCTTTTCTACATGATATAAACCTGTTAGTATGAGGATTAAAGGCAACACGAATATAGTATTGTATAGGAGAAGAAGACCATACTTGTAGATATATGGTAGCTTAAATTTCTCCATAAACAATAGTGTAACTATGTAAGGTCCGCCGCTACATGGAAGTAAGGTTAAGCTGAGAAAAGCTCCAGCTAGAAAGGCGAAATAGGGGTTTACTGCTTTACGCAGCATTTTTAAATGTCTTACTTTAATTTCACACCTACCACTGGTCAAGTTAGCTAGGATAAGGTATGTTCCTAAAATTAATGCGGATATGCCTATAATTTTGGGTATTATTTCGAAAAAACCTATAATTGTTAATAATCCCAAACCAAGTGCATAGTATGTTATAAATACCCCGACTATGAAGGCTAGACCTATATTTTTCACGTGTCTGTAGTCCTTACCATGAAGAGTTGAAGTCATTATTAGTAATGTAGTATATATTGCGAAAGTGCATGGATTTATAGAGTCTAATGCAGACATTAGCACTACTAGTGACAATAGTTGCATTATTTCGTGAGAACTCATACGCTACCCTTTCCACGAAACAGTTCTTCCAGTATCTTTACAGTTTCACTACTAGATATCACTATAGCTTCCATACCACTGTTTTTAGGGTAGAAAGCAACTACATAGTCTTTAGGACCACTAGATACTATGTTTTCCCAAAAGCTTAAAGGTTGAAAACCTACAACGATGAATGTCAGTTTATTGTCTACAAGAACTCCTATGAGTGGTGTATAGGGGGCTAGTGTTTTATTTGCGGCTCCACCTATTATTTCATATATTTTGTAGAATTTTCTAACGTATTCTTCGTTGCTGCTTAGTTCATAAAATATTACCTCTGCTTCCTTGAAATTTTCCTCTAATAACCTTTTCACAGCTTTGCATGCTGGGCAGCCTATCGAACCGTAGATGTAAAACTTGATGTTTTTCTTCACATATGTTGTTTCAGGTTGCTCTTCACTGGGAACATTATAGCTGGGTAAGAAGATCATTAAACCTACTAAGATCACGAAAAGAACTATTACTAGCAATGATACTTTAGACAATCTCATATGCAAACCTTTTTCAGGTTTTCTGCCACTAAGTCTGTGAAGGCGTAAATATATAGTTGTCTAAATTATTTCGATTTTCCTATCTGTTAGAAAGTTCTTCTCTGTTAAACTAAGCAGTATTTCTTCGAATAATGAATCATTGCTTACATCAATAGAAACAGACCATTTAAAAGAAAGCTTATTTAAACTGCTTATTCCAGACACCTCTATAGTTATATCATTCCAAAACTCCTTAGGCACATTTCCTCTGAGAAAGTCCCATAATGCATCCACATATTCGAATGCTTCACTCATAGTGAACCCTATTATTGTTACTTTTGCTTCAGCAATTATGATGCTTAACGCAGTCTCCATGAAATACTACACCATATTGAAGTAATTGTTGGGAAATAATCTTTGTATTTACTAAGTTAATGCCTAGTTATTCAAATTTGACTTTAGTTAAAAACTTACTCTTCACCTATTTGAAATATGTCTCCTCCCCAAATGTCTCTTATTACGGGGCTTTCAAAGATTAGCCTTCCAGTATCGTCATATATTTTGAAGTATCCATCTATAGGTTTCATTATTTCCCTAGCATCTAATTCTGCTTTGCCATCCTTAGCTTCTGCTTCTAAGAGTTTTCCTCCGCTCCAAAGTTCAATCCTATATTTGCTTGGTAAACCCTTAATCAGTATTTTGTCATTTAGCGGTGTTGCATAGTTCTCAGAAGGTATTATCTCAGCTATACCGTCAGGTCTTATCCATCCTAACATTATTTCTCCGAAAACGTACTTATTGTAGAATCTTAAATCTATTTTATGATAACCTGCGCTTAAGGCTAAGACATCACTGTGGTAAACTGTAGGTGCTTGATCCTTCCAAGCATCTATTATTAATTTATCATTAATCCAAAGTCTTGCACCATCATCTGTTAAGATGTAGAACCTATATAGTCCGGCTTGGTTTACTACGAGATTTCCTGTCCACTCTACTGCGAAGAATTCTGCTGGAACCTCGGGTGCTGGTTTATCCCACCATACGAAGTTTATTTGAGGGTCTATTCTTGTTTTTCTGAGGTTTCTTTTCAGAAACTGTTTTTCTGGAGGTTTATCAGGCAATATTTCATAGTATTTTCCTAAAAGCCCGTGTACTAAGCCTTTCCTTATTCTTACAAGAACATACTTTTTACTCATGGATTATCTTCACCTAGCTATTATGCTTTCAAATTACAGTTTCTTGTCTAAGCATAGTTTAAAAATTCTAGGGTTCTTCAGCTAGAGATTTAACCATAAGATACGCGTCTTCTCCATCAAGGTAGTAATATGGTATGGTCTTCTTTATTGTGAAACCTAGTTTTTCATAAAGTCTTATTGCTGGAATGTTCGATACTCTTACTTCTAAATATACTTCTTTTGCTCCATATTCTTTTAACCCCCTAAGAGCAGCCTCCATAAGGGCTGTTCCTATACCTCTTCTCCTATATCCTTCTAAGACTGCAATAGAAACTATATGACCTTTCTTTGTAAGTCCGTACTTGGTGTGTCCCCAACCTATTTCAACCCTAGACATAACATATCCGACAACTACGCCATTAACTTCTGCTACGAGGAATACTTTGGGCCATCTTCTTAGATGTTCTATGAAAAATGTTTTTGTGTAGTTTTCAGGTAACGACACCCTATTTATATACACTACCCTATCTATGTCATTTAGCGTTGCTTGTCTTACAGTGAAACTAAGAGACACTACTTGTCTCTCCTCAACACAAGGTAGTCTGTGTTTCGTAGAAAAATAGTCAACCTCAAAAAATAAACACTTTACCTAATAGGGTAATTATTTTCTCTTGGGTATCGGTGCTTAGCTTATGGCTAAAGCATATACTATTGGGCACTCAAACAGACAACTTGACGAATTCATTGAGTTATTAAAACAGTATAACATAAAGATTGTTGTTGATGTTAGAAGATTTCCTAAAAGTACTAAATACCCTCATTTTAACAGGGAGATCCTTGAACAAGAACTGAAGAAGCATAGTGTAAAATATGTATGGTTAGGTGATCTTCTGGGAGGTTTTAGGAAAGGAGGATATGTGAACTATATGTCATCTAGAGATTACATGGAAGGTATAGGAAGACTTATGTCCATAATCTTCGAGTACGATGGTAGAACAGCCATAATGTGTTCTGAGAAGTTATGGTTTAAGTGTCACAGGAGGTTTATTTCGGATACTTTGGTAAGTAGGGGCGTTGAAATATATCATATAATCGACAGAAATAGGGTTTCCAAACACAGATTAAAGAGAGTTTAAAAAGTAATAGGGCTATATTTTATACAGTAAGTGCATAAGCTGGTGTATCGTTTTTGAGCATAGCTGTAGAGAAAAGTAAAGAGTTAATACTTGCTGAAACGCTGCTTAAAGATCCAGCACTACTCAAAATACTTGAAATCATGGTTGAGGAAAGAGAAATAATCCCTAAAATTAGGCTTGAGCAGGGCATAGAATATCCTAGAATGAAGAAGTTTCCTGAATGGCAGGAGAAAATGAAAACTCTCATAGAGCTAGGCTTAGTTGAAGAGAAAATAATAGATAGAGTCATTGAATGCCCTTCATGCGGTAAAATACATGTAAGTACGAGGTTTAAATGTCCTTCATGCGGCTCTATAAATATGGTTAGAACAGAGATATTACAACACATAACCTGCGGATTCGTCGATACAAAGCTAAAATTTATTCGGCGTTTAAAAGGAGGAGTCGAGGAATTAGTTTGTCCTAACTGTAAAATAGCTTTACGTGAGGAAGGAATTGACTATAGGATTTTAGGTGAAATCTTTGAATGCATGGATTGTGGTAGGAGAGCTGATAGACCTAAAATAGAGTTTAAATGTCGAAGCTGCCTACATGAGTTCGACACAACAACTGCAAGATACAGGGCAGTTTACATGTATAGAACAACAGATTACGGTGTTAAGCTTTTACAATCAGGGGATTTAATAAGAAATCTAATATTGCTCTTGCTTACTTCTAAAGGATTCCATGTAGAAAAAGACGCAAGGTTAAAGGGAATCTCAGGTGTAAACCATAGATTCGATATTATAGTTCGATCAGATAAGTCATTAATAGGCGTAGACTATAGGCCTGTAAGTTCTGCTGAATCGCAGATAACTGACTTATTAGCTCACATAGCTAAGTTCATGGACTTCCCAGGCATAAAGTACATCTATGTAACAGACAGCTCATCGGAAAGTGTGAGAAAAGTTGCTTCAAGCCAAGGTGTTAACTTGGTTTCTGGAAAGTCCATTACTGAAATACTTAATCAAATACTTGAGCTCGTTAAGAGATTTAAAGAGGAAGAAAAGACATAAGCATTGAAACCAAGTAATCCACATTAGTATAGAATAACGCTATTATTATGTAAAGGAATGCCATATGTAAAACTCCCTCAACTATGGTTCCTGATCTTATTTTACCTATTGCTATACATGAAGGAGCGGCAATAAGCAAAGTTGTGTAGTACAGTAGTCCCTTCATCTGCTCGGGTGTTAATAATATGGCAAATAATCGTCCACCACCTCTTCTAACAGATTCGTAGAGTGCTGTATTAAAGAACAATAAAAATGCTGAAGCAACCATGAATATTATTATTGAAGCATAAATTATTGAAACATACACCTTCATGCTTCTACGTCTTTCCTCCTCAAACGCTTCAAGCCTTGCTGCATGCGATGAAGCACCTGAAAGTACTTGTGCTGCTCTTCCACCACTCTCATGAGCTTCAGCTACTGTTTCAATAAACCTTCTCGTGATTAATGTTTGATCCTTAAATGTTTCACTTAGAGCTCTAGAAACATCCTCGCCAAGAATAATCCTTGTAACAGCTTTCTTTATAAGATCAGTTAATGGACCTAAATCTTTTTCTGATTCTATTTCTAATGCCTTAGGTACAGTGTACCCTGCTCTAACAAGCCCCGCAAGATCATATAGGAATACAGGAATTAGAAGTTCTACTTTGCGTTTCCGTCTATAGTTCATGTATTTAACTAGGGCATATGGTGTTATCAGTATGATTACAAACAAGACTAAGGTATTTATGAAATTTACATCATATGGTAGCAAAACAGGTAAGGGTCCGGCTATCACCAGCGTTTTCGTATAGTCAGCTACCTTGAAAACTATAAGGTTTGCAAAAAGAACAAGCAATGCTATAAGAGATGAAGATACTAACGCTAAGGTGTCTTTAGATACTACCCTTCTTCTTTTAAGGTATCTTGCCATTAACCTACCCCGAAACTTTAGATACCAAGGAGTCAATCATTAAAACAATCATTACAGCTATTGTTGGAGCTATTATGAAATGTACTAGAAATAGTATTTGTAACGGACTAATGGGTAATGCTTCTGCCCCAAGAGAAGCCATTATTGATAGCATAATGGTTAAAACCAAGGGCATGACAACAACAAGGCTTATGAAAACCTCCATTAAAACAGCCATAGAATTCATAACCTCTTTAACTTTAGCTTCCCTATTTCTCAGAAGATTCATAAATTCTGATTCCAGAAACTCATTTAGTCCCTTACCTGTTTCTACAATTCCCGCTAAACTTTCAAGTAACGAAGAAAAGACTACAGAGGGGGTTTTTCTTGATTCATCCATAAGCATCCTCGCAGTATCTTGACCTAAAATAAATATTCTCCTAAGCATCCTAATAGCCGGTTCCTCTATACCAAATAATTTTCCCTTTTCAGCTAGTTTTGCTATTATACTTTCCATATTTCTTCCAGCATATGATAGTACAGCCATATACGATACTATGTATGGAAGTCTGGTTTCTAAAAGCTCAAGCTTGCTTTTAGCTTTAAAAACGGGCAAATATATTAGCAATGCTAGGATTAAGGTGGATACTATTAGAGAGAGGATCATAGAGGCTACTATGCTAAACAACACATTAATTCCTAGTATGTATACATGGAAAACATACGTTAATGGTAGTGATAGCGAGAATGAAAGTACAGTAATAAACACTATCGTAGCTACATATCTGCGTAAAGATATTTTAAAACCTGAGTACGTTAAGTATGGGTCAAGCCAGCTTAAATTTTTAAGAGCAATGTTATATATGCTCTTACCTTTGAATACCCTATAGGCTAGATGAGATATCCCCATTTACTCTATCCTCCTAAGTTCTGATTCTGCATGTCTATAAGTTTCTTCGGGATCTTGGTAGTATTTTCTTAGAACGTCAGCTACTTCGGAGAACTTCATCATGTTCTTTTGCTCCATCCATTTAAGGACAACTTTTCTTCTCTCGAAGTCCTTATATATTTCGCTTAAAGGTAAACCTCTGTTTGTTGCTATGTGTTCAAATGCGTAACTTCTACCAGCGAACTTCCAGGAATCTGTTACAGGGTCCCAGGTATATACTTCGTTTAATATTACTTCCTTAGTCGCTGTGTCTATACCTACGGTTTCTACAACTCTTAAGACTCTTCTCATTATTTCTCCTCTAACCTTAACCCTGCCCATGTGTACGAAAGCCTTAATTAACGGTATTAGAACTCTAGGAATATTCATTGGCTCGTTTTCTAGCCTTGAAATGACTGCTTGAACGCTTTCACCATGTATTGTTGTTAATCCTCCATGGCCTACGGCCATTGCTTGGAAGAATGTGTATGCTTCTCTACCTCTAATTTCGCCGACGATAATGTATTCGGGTCTTTGTCTTAACGCACTTTTTAGAAGCTCAAATAACGTTATGTCTTCTACACCTGGCTCAAAACTCGGCCTTACAGTCATGGGAACCCAGTTTTCATGCGGAAGTCTTAGTTCCGGTGTTTCCTCTATTGTAACTATTTTTGCTTCAGGCCTTATCATCATGGCAATAGCGTTTAGCAATGTTGTTTTTCCTGAAGCCATAGGACCTAAAACCATGAAACTCATCACATTATCTATTAAAAGCCATAGGTATGCAGCTACATCAGTACTTAGCGTGTTAAATTTCAGTAGGTTAATTACCGTGTATGGTTCAATACTGTATTTTCTAATAGTGAACGTGCTTCCTCTACGGGAAACTTCTTTCAACGTTAAATGTGCTCTAAAACCTTCAGGAGGTAGCGGCCCTTCAACTATTGGTCTAGCATAAGTTATACTCTGACCTGCTCGAAAAGCTAATCTTCTTATAAAGCTCTCTAGTTCCTCAGGATTCTCAAACACAACATTTGTTGGCATCCATTCAAAGTCCCTATGATAAACATATATTGGTATACCATAACCATCGCAAACAATATCTTCAACGTAGGGATCTCTGTACATAGGATCTATTTTACCATATCCTACAAGGTCTCTTATTATGTAGTACTTAATTTTATTTATAGATTCTTTTTGAAGCCTAATTTTGAACTCTTTTACAATTTTATCTATGGTTTCCGATAGTGCCTCTGAAGCTTTCTTATAATCTCTTAACGCTGTTATAGGTATTCTCGCTTCTTCAAGTATTAGCTCCTTTATCTCTTTGTAGTACATCTTCTCTTCAGGAACAAGATATGGTTCTAGAACACTGTATCTTAAAATTCCTTTCTCATCAACATATATCATTACATATGCGTATGGCGGGTTTACAGCATAAATGTTCTTTACAAGGACTCTTTTCTTCGGTTTTTCCTTTTTCACCTCTGCAGGGATAGTTTTGGCTACGGCTTTTTCCTTCCCTAAACTGGCATCTGAACTATTGTTCAATTTTCTCTTTATCTTCTCTAAAATACCCATTCAGTTTCCCTAAAACATTTCTTTCTAACTATTCCAAGTATATTTAAAATTGACTGCTTTAAAGTAAATTTTGCTATAGCAGGTATTTTCGCCCTATTTACACCTAGATTAGTACGGTACTTTCCTAAGCTGTTCTATTCTCACTCCTTGTGCTCCTATGGAGTATGTTACTATGAGGCTTTTTTTAGGCATTTTTTTGTGCTTCTTAAATAGCATTAAATACCTTACTTCAGTACCGATAATACTTACCTTAAGTTCAACTATTACGTCAAACAATCTTTCCATGGCCAATAATACATCATCTCTTATTACATTAGGAGTTACTTGTAAAATTATACATGTACTCCATGTTTTTGCGTATTGCTTTAGTTTCATAATACCTTCGTACGACATTTCTGCTAACGATGATGCGTCAATTATTATTACGGACTTTGATAATTCTTTGTTAAATATATTCCACAGTTCGTCAATATTAGTTGCAGAATAGTATTCCCACAAGTATTCCCTTTCGGCAGTCCGTATGTCTAAGCCTACGTTTATTGCTGCTTCTCTATAATCTTCCACATCGTCTCCTAGAACAATATATGTTACTCTTATACCAGCCTTAGAAACACTATACCCTATTCTATGTAGGAGAAGGTAGGGATAAGTATCTGGTGAACCTTCAATTAGTATAGTTGTTCCCGGTTTTAATGTGCCCAAATATTCGTCTAGAACAGGTATACCTAACCTTATAGGTCTCTCCAATAGGTACACCCTTCAGATATCTAGCTATTGTGTTTTTAACTTAGCAAAATATATATTGTTACAGATACTATACGACTACTAAAATTCTTTAAAAGGAAAAAGAAAAGAGTATTATGTTCTTTTTATTTTACTTCTACGTTGCCCGAGCTACGTTTACTCGATAAGCTTTACTCTAAGCAGTTCTTTAATGATGAAATTCACAGGTTCTTTAAGGTCTTCTCTTTTAATCCCTGTAGCATCAGCTACCTTATCTATTATCTCATTAACTGTTAATTCTCCGCTACATAGAAGCCATATGTAAAATGCCGCGGGGTTTAGCGTATAAGCGTGATCCTCATCTAAACTAATAATGTATCCTTCGTCGCTTCTTCCCACAGGTGTTCCTCTTCTCACAGGTTTTTTACCCAAAATTTCTTCCGTCATTATTACTCCCTTCGCCCACCTTTTCCACCGAATTTTTTAAATGGCATCCTCTTGTAGGGGCGTCTAGAGGTTTCAGCTTTAGGAGAGTTTTCCGGGATTTTATTAGAGGCTACAACTTCGCTGTCGTCAAGTCTTACTATTTCCCCTTGTTTCCCTATGTTTAGTTGAGCTACCCCTCTAAATGCTGTGACGAATGCTTTTTTAAGTCTAATAACTTCTCCTGCCTTAATACTACCAGCTTTCCGACCCCAGAGGGTCATTCTTGTTCTTCCGGTTTCATCGCCTACAAGTGCTTCCGATATTACTCTAGAACCTTTCCTTGTCTGAATAACCTTAGGTTTACTTGCCTCTAGAACTCTTACCTTTACTGTTATGTTATCCATTCCAGGTTTAAGGTCCTTAATTTTTACTTCTTTACCCAAATGTTTTCCACTCTTTCACACTTAGCGTCCCAGCAAGAAATCGTAAACGATTTCTTGCGGGACAAGTCCCATTTATAGGCCGTATTATATAAACTTTATCCCGTAAGAAATGCTATATATAAGCCAGCTACTTCAACGGGTAATGTTAGTATCAGTAATTGCCAAATTATTTGTTTTAATATGTCGCTTTCTGCTCCAGCAGCTTTTGCGAAGAAAATTTTGTTTATTATTGCCGAGCCTGTAGCTAAGAGAGCTGCTGCAAGAGCTGTATTTACTGCTATTTTCTTTGCTGATAAGAGGGAAAACACTGTGAAGATGAGAGCTTCAGCGCTTACAAGTCCTCCGAAAATTGATGAAACTATTACTCCATGTTCTCCGAAGGCAAAGGTAGCATATGTTACTACTATAAGCATCGCTGTAAATATTAGAAGTGCTCTTAGGGCTATGGAGTAGCTTATAGGCTTAGCTATTTCCATGCCTTTAATTTTCTCCTCGGAAATAGGTATTGGTGTCGCAAATGCCAGCTTAACCATAAAGTATCCCTCAAGAGCGGATATTAGGAACGCTATAGTGAAGATCATGAAGGAAACTTCGCCAAGTATAATATATCCCACAGTAACTGCTAACATTACGAGAGTTAACATAATATTTCTAAAAACCATAGCTGTAGAAGCTATTATTATACTTCCAGAAACTATAGAGTTAGGAATCCTCAGATGCTTTCTTAGTTTAATTACACTTACAACTGCTGCTTCGCTGTGGACCAGTCCTCCGAAGAATGAGAAATACTCTATTGCTTTAGGTCCTTTGATCTTCACCAGAAAGTATCCTAGCAATGAGAAAACTAAAATAACAACAAAGAATATGTAAAGAACTTTAAAGTTGATTACATGCAGGAATGGGTCATAAACATCAACGGCAAGAAATGGGCCTAGAAGAAACACTATGATACCTATTTCGAGCATTGATAGAAGCTCCTCATACGTTATGAATCTTATTAGAGCTTCTATTCTTAGCTTCGTAGCTAACATGAACGTTACGAAAACTGATGTTGCTACTGCCTCTACTAGTCTGTCTAAGCCTATGAGTACGCCTATGGCAAATGCTATGCTTAGAGCTAAAGGGGTTGTTATACCTGCTTCTCTTAGGATAAGCATTCTGTAGGCGCTGTAGAGAACTATTATTGAAACAGCTAGCGCTGTTATTGCAATAGGCATTATTCTAATAAATTCTATGAATACTGTTGTTTGACCAAGAATCTGAGGGATAGTTGTAGAGAACAGTCCTAAAATGCTTATGAAACCAAAACTTCTAACTCCAGGCGGAGATCCTGCACCCTCACCCTCTTCCCTTAAAGTTGATGTTTTGGCTTTCTCTCTTTCCAATCCTATAAGTGCACCAGCTAGGAAGCTTATAAGGATCTTAACTAATAGGTACCACTGGTCTACGCTCGGTAAAAGTAGTGCTTCGCTCTCCATGCTTAAAACATTCTCCACACGGCTTTTGCATTTATTTTAAGTATGAAGAGACATATTTATGGATTTCCTAAACCCCAAGATATTTATGGGGAGTGTTTTGAGTATAAACTTTAAGATAGAAGTAATTCAGCTACCTTTACCTGAAGGGGTTAACATCATAATAGGTCAAAGTCACTTCATAAAATCTACGGAAGACATTTACGAAGCAATAGTGAATAGTTGTCCATCAATAAAGTTTGGCTTAGGTTTCTGCGAAGCAAGCGGTGATAGGCTAGTAAGATATGAAGGCAATGATGAAGAATTGAAGAAGCTAGCTGCAGAAGCATGTCTGAAAATAGGTGCTGGCCACATATTTATTATATATTTGAAGGGAGGTTGGCCGATAAATGTTCTCAACGCATTAAAGAATGTTCCAGAGGTTGCTAGAATTTTTGCTGCAACGGCTAACCCTATACAAGCAGTAGTTATTGAAACGGAGCAAGGTCGTGGTCTTCTAGGGGTTATTGACGGATATAAGCCTGTAGGGATAGAGACTGAAGAGAAAATTAGGGAGCGAAGAGAATTTCTTAGGAGAATTGGTTACAAGCTTAGATAACGTTTGAATGGATTCTTAAAAATAAATTATTTCATCTTTTTCTAATAGCTATCATGTCCATTGTATGTTCAGCTATGTCCTCAGCATCTACAAGCATTCCCCTAAGTCGCTCAATTATTAATCTTAAGAGAGGTGTATCCTTGTCTGTTGTGCTAACTGTTGAAACTATTCTCTCTATTTCCTCTTCTAATCTCATATACTTTGTTGCTCTTTCTATAGCTCTTAAAGCCATATTATCGTTCATACTGTAGAGAGCATTCATAGCCTCATTGAATACCTCTATTACTGCTTTAGTTAGTTCTTCTATCTTAGATTTTAGTGGGTCATAGGGTTTCTTGGTAAGTTTAATTATCTTGTCTGAAATGTACGCTGCGTGGTCAGCTACTCTTTCAACATTCCGAGCCACCATTGCTAGGTTTATTGCGTCTGCTGGTTCTTCTAATCCTACGTCAATCATTATTCTTCTATCTTGTAGCGATAGGTTGAGTTGTCTTATAAACAGGAAATAGAATCTATCTATTTCGTCGTCTCTCATTATTACATCCCTTGCTAGATCCTTATCTAAGTTTAGAAATGCTGTTATAGTGTCTTTGATCATGCTCCATACTAGTTTATGCATTCTTTGAAGAATGTTAATTATTTTTAGTTCTTCGACATTAGCAATAACCTGTATTACCAGTCCCTCAGGAATATCTTCAACAACTTCTGCTCCGACGAGATATCTTCTTATAAAATCTCTAAGAATTTTCTTATCCTCTATAGGTGCTGTTCCATCCTTAACAACTAACTTAATTATGTCTCCTCCAGCAACATATGAGGCAACGAGCATTCTTATTGCTCTATTAATTGACCATTCCTTGCTCTTTATGCCCAGCGTTACTTCCTTTCTCTTAGAAGCTTCTTTCAAAGGCATCAATAATAGCGTATTGTCGTTTTGTGCGTAAACAACTATAGAGTCCCCAGGATGAAGTCCAGCATTAGTTACCCAATGTTTTGGCAGTGAAACAATAAATGTTGAACCACCTGTTACCTGTATCTTCCTTATTTCACCGAATTCTCTCCTACGACGTCCTGCCAAATAGTTCACCTAATTCACTAATAAACAAATATCCTTGTCTAATATACTCGGGTGTAGTATATATCTTTGTAGCTTCAACGTGGTTTAATCAAAAACAAGATTTAATAGATTATTTAAATAACCATTTTTCTTCAGGCATATTAAGCTCCTTAGCTGAAGCTTTCTCATCCCTCTTGTAAGAACAACCTTTAACTATAACTACGGGGATTTTCTCTTTCCCTTGACCCATGAGAAGCTCTGCTGCGGAAGCTAATTCATCGGCTACAGCTATTACTGTTACTCTAAACGTGTAACCGTAAAGGTCAGGTTTACCTCTATAGTCTCTAAACGGGTTTATTCCTGATATCCCTATAGCCATATTTATCATACCTTCTCTTAATGGTCTGCCGTAAGTATCAGTGATTATTACTGCTACATCTTTTCCTGTAAGCTCTTTAATTCTTAATCTTATTTTCCTAGCTGAGAAGTCGGGGTCTTTAGGGATTAAAGCCACTATCTCCTCTGTTCCAGCAATATTCGAAGAGTCGACACCAGCATTAGCGCAAACGATACCATGTTTTGTTCTCACAATTATGTGTCCTTCTTTGGAAAGTTTCACTATTTTATCTGATTCTTTGAGAATTAATTCTACAAGTCTAGGATCTTTCCCAGTGTATTTCGCTATTTCTAATGCTCTTTTCGAAGGCGTTATACTGTTTAAGTTAACTATTCTCCCCTCTGCCTTAGACACTATTTTATGGGTTACAATGATTATGTCTCCATTCTCGATACTTACGTTCTCCCTTCTGCATGCGCTAACTATCAATTCCCCTATGTCATCACCCTTCTTAACTTCGGGTATCGTTTCTAAGCCTATAAGCTCTATTTTCTTAGCCATAAATTAACCCTCCTTAAACCATCTTAATGGTTTAATATAGTCTTTACCTTTAGCTTCAGCTGAGCCTACTACCAGCCTATAATGTGTTTTTCCAGTTTTCACTTCAACAACCTTCTCCACTTTACCGTATGCAATGAATTTTTCTCCTTCTTTAAGTAGCCCTGCGTAGAGACCCTCGAAGGTAACTACTTCACGTATTTCTCCTTTAAATGAGCCCTCAATTATTTCCACATTGTTAACAATATAGGTTGCAGGTAAGAATATGGAGTCTGAAATATTCTTAACTATACCCTTTATTTTAACTAGGCAAATAGGTTCATATATTCTGTCACCATACTTTTCTTTAATCTCATTACTGAGCTTAGCCGGGTGTAAGGAAAACACTCTTTTCCCTTTAAAGACCAGCCTCATTTTCTTCTCCATGTAGAGTTTCATAGCCTCACTAGGCGTTAGAGGATGATGCTTCGAAACCTCAAACGCCCATTTTTCTAACGTCACCCTATCAGGTAAAGACACATATCCTTTGTTTAATACTTGATTCACTGCTTCAAGAAGCTTAAACGAGTTATCTCTACCATAAATCATTAAGTCTATATCGGAGTATTTGGGATTATGAATACCTAAGAGAATTGAGCCTGAAATCCCGAAATACTTTAGGTTAACGCCTGAAATTTCTGATAGATAACTCACTAATTCTGCTAAATCTTTCTCAAGAGAATCTTTTTGCTCATATATGATCTTTCTCAGTCTTTTTTCAGGAACATAGTGTACTTTTATTTCGCTTCTAGGTACACCTATGAATTTTATGTTGAAGTATTTATCGAAATATATGTAGTTTGGCTTACTTTTCTTAAGAATCCTCATAGAATCCATTACGGCGACGCTACTGTAATATTTCAAAACTCTATCGTACTTTATTTCTTTACGTTGCCATATTGTTTCTTTAGATGAAGGAATGTACTTTAAGTAAGCTAAGACTCTATCTGGAGGATGAACATAACCTACAACGCAAAACAAGTATCCGTCTCTATCTTCAATAAAATCTCTATCTCTAAACTCCTTAAGCTCCCTCATTTTAGAAAATCCTCGCAAACCATGTAGTCTTTAGGAGAACCTCCTATAACTATTCTGTAGTGGCTTATTTCGTTATTCCTTAGAACAGCTTCAACTTTACCTCTAATAATGACATTTTCTCCTTTAAATGCTTGTTGACAGAATCTACCTCTAAATGAGACTACTTCAATTAGTTCTTTGGATTTTATTGGGTATTTCATTTTAGATTCTATAATTTTCATACAATCTATAGTGTACTTTACAGGTGTGAATATTGCATAATCATCATCTACTACCTTCGCTCTAATGGTAGCTGAGCCTATGTTTCTATAACGATAGTAGCCGTAGGGTTTATGGTCTTTTAAGTCTCTAATAAACCTTATAAAAAATTCCCTACCTTGAAATGTTCCTTGAAATATTTTCCTTCTCTCATGTCTAATAAAGGTCTTGAAGTCCATAGTTTCATAGGCTTTTCTGAAAACATAAAGGTTTCTGTATTGCTCCTCGCTGAAGCTGCTAAGTACACCCTTCTCGAAGAGATGTTTAAGTACATCTGCAACTTTGAAGGATTCTCTGGTTCCATAAACTACGATGTCTATGTCGCTATCATCTTTATGTAAACCCACCATGATTGAGCCGCTAATTCCTAGTTTTTCTAGTGGTACATTAGCTTCATAGGATATTGTTGATGCAAGCTTTAACGCTAAATATTCTACTTTGTCTAATTTTTCAACGTTATGTAGAAGTTCCTTAAGTTTTAAATCGGGTTTATAATGTTTAACTATGTTGTCCTTAGGTACCTCACATAATTCCATGTCGAAGACAGAATCATATATAATGTAATCCCTAAGACACTCTCTTAAATAATCATACCTTTTGTCTAAGTCGTAAATCTTAACATATCTTCTATTATCAGTTTTCCTTACCCTATTACCCTCTTTATGAGGAATATATCTAGGGAATGCGATAACCCTAGTACTTGGATGCTCAAAACCCTTAACATCAAATATTATCCCGTTAACGTCCTCAATGAAGTCTCCTTCAATAAATATGGTGGTTTCTGTCATAGCCCATGTTCCTTCCTTAATTTCTTTAAAACTTCACTGGTGTTATAAGATGTGTTTGAATTTACTACTTGTTTAAGGTCTTCGGGCGTGTCTAGGTCTATTAGTGTTGTTTCTGAAAGGTATGTTTTTACGAATATTTTCTTCTTACGAGCTTCCTCTACATGTTTTCTAAAGCTCATAGGCCCGTATTTCAAGTCTATTATTGCTGGAGGATGTTGAATCATAATATTTGTTCCACCGTCTGCTGAAGGAGCTAAAACTACTGAGTTATATGTTTGGGCTAAATGTATTACGTGACTTATATCCCATGGTTTTATTGAAGGTAAATCCGCGACAGTTATAAGTATAGCATTAGGGTTAAACATGCTTAGAACATAGTTCAAAGATTTCCTTAATGCAGGTAACTGACCTACACCGTTATCATGTATTACCTTTATTTTGCTTGATAGAACAGTTATTTCATCCATATCCTTGTTAGGTGTTGTGATTATAATTTGCTTTACTTCGCGATTTGAAGCTAAAGCTAAAATTACGTCTTTAAGCATAGCTTTACTAAGCTCTATTCTAGCTTCTCGAGGAAGCACTTTTGCTAAACGAGTTTTCGCTTTGCTAAATTCCTTAACAGGAACTATCGCTACTATCTCCATTACTTAACAGCTCAAGCTGTTTACTTTAGGCTTTTTGCTAAATTTAGAACTTCCTCTGCTAATTTAACTTTATCCTTCAAAGTAAGCATTATAGTATTTGTTGCCTTGGCTTTAATCCCGTATTTTCTCTCTATTTTCTCTGCATAAACTTTATCTGCGACATCTATTATTATGCCATCTAAAAAGTCCTTATAAATTTCCACAATACCTATAGGTGATGGGTCATAGCCTAGGGCTTTCATAAATTTATCTGCGGGTCCCGAGACAGGCTTACCTGATATTATCGGTGAAACCGCAACTATAGGAACTTCTGTCTTTCTTAATGTCTCTCTTACTTCCTTCAAGTTTATTATCGGGCCTATGCTATTAATGGGATTACTTGGACCTATAATTACAATTTCAGCGTTTCTTATAGAATCAATAACTCCTGGCGCTGGTAATGCTCTTTCTAGACCGGGAAACTTTACATTATAAACTTCAGGTTCTGCCCTATACTTTACCAAGTATTCTTGAATATTCATTACACCTATATCTGTTTCAACTATTGTTTCAACCCTGTCGTTGCTCATAGGCAATATTGTTGCTTTAACACCTAATTTTCTTGAAAGATATTTCACTATTTCATGAAGTTTAAGTCCCTTCTTTAGCAGATATGTTCTAATAATATGTGTTGCTAAGTCTTTATCTCCTATGCTGAACCATGTCCATTCAGCATCGTACCTAGTTAGCTGTTTTAGCGCGTAGAACGTATCACCCCGTATTCCCCAATACTTTTCTGTATCGAGAATATTTGCAAACAGGTAGAGTACAGTATCTACATCTGGAGAAACGTAGAGGCCATTCCACCATATGTCATCTGCTATATTTACAATAACAGTCAGCTCTTCATCTCTAACTAAGTGTCTTAAGCCTTCAATAAGTTTTGGTGTTCCGGTGCCTCCACTTAATATGGTGATCATGAAATATCTCCGTAATGGTTAGTACTCGATAACCCATGTAGTCTTATCCTTCGCATCAAAAAGTTTCACGCCAACCTTGGCTAGTTCCGCTCTTATCCAGTCAGATGTTTTGTAGTCTTTTTCCATTCTAAACTTATGTCTTATTCTAACTATTGTCTCAATTACCTGGTTAAGTTTTTTCTCAACATCTGTTGTTGGCGCTAGGTATTTATCTAGAACTCCAAGTACCATGTTTAATTCTTTAATGAACTCCATAATACTTAGTGCTATGGGAAATGCCGGTTTCTGTTCTATCATTTTGTTGGCAAAGCTTATGAATCTATGTACGTAGGGCATTGCTTTAGCCATATTAAAGTCATCATCCATACTATCGTAGAAACCCTTTCTTATACTAGCCATTTCTTTAGCAAAACCTTTGGTATCATAGTTTACCTTATGTGGTGAACTTTCATCCCTTAGAACTTTCTTTACCTTCTCTGTAAGTATGACAAATCTTTCGTACAGTACCTTCGCTTGTTCCAATCCTTCCCAGGTAAAGTCCATGGGACTTCTATAGTACGAGCTTAGTAGATAAAGTCTAAGAACCTCGGGCTTATATTTCTTAAAAACCTCATATACGGGTATGATGTTTCCTAGGCTTTTGCTCATTTTCTCTCCTTTTATCGTCAAGTAGCCTACATGAATCCAGTATTTTACCCAAGGCTTTACTCCGAAGCATGCTTCACTTTGAGCTATCTCGTTTTCGTGGTGGGGAAATATTAGGTCTTGACCTCCGCCATGTATGTCAAACTGTTCTCCTAGATATTTACTGCTCATAACAGAACATTCTATATGCCATCCAGGCCTACCTGGACCCCATGGGCTGTTCCACCATGGTTCTCCAGGTTTTGCTTTTTTCCATAATGCGAAATCGTATGGTTTTCTTTTCTCTTTAAGAAACTCGTCTTCCTGTCTCCACTCTTCTCTATGTTTTCTTTTAGAAAGCTTACCGTAATCCTCAAACTTATCTACGCTAAAGTATACGCTTCCATGGCTTTCGTAAGCATATCCTTTCTCCATAAGCTTACTTACGAAGTCTATAATGTCCTCGATATGCTCAGTTACTTTAGGCATTACATGAGGCATTTTTATGTTAAGCTTAACTATTACATCTAGAAATTCTTCAGTATACTTCCTAGGAACCTCTTCCCACGGTACATTTAGTTCCTTTGCCCTTCTAATTATTTTATCGTCTATATCCGTGATGTTCATTACGTGGAATACTCTGTAGCCTTTTAGTTCAAGGTATCTTCTAATGAGGTCGAAGACTATGTATGCTCTGGCGTGGCCTATGTGTGTATGATCATATGGTGTTGGTCCGCAAACGTACATTCTAACTAGACCTGGTATTAAGGGCTCAAATACTTCCTTTTTCCCTGTTAACGTGTTCGTTACCTTAAGAACCATCTTGATCACGTGTTTTAACTTAACTCAAAAACCTACATTATGTAAGGAAAGATAAAAACTTGATGCTTGACCGTAATTACTATATATTCAAAAGCATTTTTAGAAATAGATAAATTAACGCTAATATAACATCTCACACAGTCTCTGTGGCAGATTAGGAGGCAAGCACTTATTGACGATAACGCTTGATACAACAGTTAATAAACTACTTAGAAAGGTTAGGATTACAGAAAATTCTGCAATAGTTTTTAAGGACACCGTAGCTTGCGATGGTCATGATGATGAAGCTATTTTACGCATAGTTACTCATGCTCACCAAGATCATTTATGCGGTTTAAGAGAGAGCATTAGGAAAACACCGTTAATAGGTATGACCGAAGCAACTTACGATATTTTGAAGGCATTAGACTACGATATTCCTGAAAATAAAACCTTAATTTTAGATTATGGTAAAGAGGTTAAAATAAAGGATGTAATAGTTTCCCTTCATAAAGCAAAACATATTATTGGCGCCGCTCAAGTACTTGTCATAGATGAGGAAGAGCATAGGCTTGTCTATACTGGAGACTTTAAATTACCTTCAACGCCTATTCTTGAAGCAGACCTTTTGGTTATAGAAGCAACATATGGAAATCCAAGCCATGTAAGACCTTTTAAATACGAAGTTGAAGACTTATTTGCTGATCTTGTAAGATCAAGTTTAGCTAAAGGTCCAGTCTATGTTTTCGGATATCACGGAAAAATACAGGAGGCTATGGAGATTCTAAGATCTAAAGGTATAGATGCCCCCTTCATAGCACCACGGAAGGTGTATAGAGTTACTAAAGCAGCTATAAAGCACGGGTTACAGGTTAAGGAAGTATTCTATTACAGATCGTTCGAAGCAGATGAAATTATTAAGAGTGGGTGGTATGTTTTCTTTGCACATTTAAGCGCAGCAAGAACATATAGTAGCCGTTCCGCAGTAAACATAGTTCTCTCCGGATGGGAATTTACTGAGCCCCTTAGGCAAATTAATGAGAAAACATATTTAGTTGCTTTAAGTGATCATGCGGATTTTGAAGACTTGCTAGAATATGTTAAAAGGTCTAGGCCGAAAGTTGTTATTACCGATGCTTCTAGAGAGGGGTCGGCCTACATGCTAGCTAGAGAGATTAGGAAGAAACTCTCAATACCTGCGATAGCCCTACCGTAACACCGTAAACCATTTAAACATCTTCTTTAAAGCTAAGGTAATTGGGGTAAGGAAGTTGGGGTCTCGATGATAACAGCGATATTTAGGGATCTCTGCCCAAACTGTGGTGGACCCATTTCTTCTGAAAGACTTGAGTTAGGTTTACCTTGTGAGAAATGCTTACCTCACATAGAAGATAAATTCCCTCGAATTCGTGGTAAACTATCTAGGGTTTGGGAAATAGAGAAAGGTGTTAGAGAGATAGATGAACTTTTTATTAGAGCTATAGGCTCCCGTATGTGGGGTCTTCAAAGATTATGGGCTAGGAGATTTCTTAACAAAGAAAGTTTTGCTATGGTTGCCCCTACAGGCAGCGGTAAAACAACAATGCAAATAATTCTAAGCTTATATGCTGCTGATAGAGGTCAAAGAATTTTAATAATGCTTCCTACAAGTCTCTTAGCGCATCAGGTTCATCAGAAGGTTTTAGAGTTAAGATCGAAACTCGGCTATAATGACGTGCTTGTATCGGCATACCATAGCCTGCTTACGGATAAGCAAAAACGATTAGAGCTAGAAAACGCAGTCAATGCATCAATAATAATCACTACACCGATAAGTTTAATGAAGAGAGAGGAACTTCAGCAGCCGATAAACGTTGCTTTCATAGATGATGTTGATAGTTTTCTTAGAAGAAGTAAAAGCGTAGATGTAGTGCTTAGAATGCTTAACGTTACGCCAGAGGAAGTAGCGCTTATTGAGAAAGCGCAAAAAATGGAAAGCGAGGCAAGGAAACTAGCGAAAGAAGACCCTGAAAAAGCGAGGCAGCTTGTAAGCGAAGCTGCCAAGTTAAAAACAGATGTTAGGCTCAAAGTTAAGGGCCAAGTAATAGTAAGTGGAGCTACACAAACAGCTAGGAGAACGAAAAGAGTACGTATACTTAATGCGCTTTTCGGGTTTACTGTAGGAGGAAAGGTTGAAGTTGGAAGAAACATCGTTGACATGTACATTAAGCCTCCTAAAGAACTTTTCGAAAAAACCATAGTTGACGTAGTTAAGAAGCTAGGTACTGGAGGATTAGTTTTCGTACCTATGGATAAAGGGGCAGAGTATGTTAAAAGAATAACGGACATATTGAAACAGCATGGAGTAAATGCTGAAGCATATCTTGGAACAAGAAGAAGATTGTTTGAAAAATTCATAGTAGGAGATGTTGACGTTCTTGTAGGCATAGCCTCCTATAGAAGTCCTTTAACCAGAGGAATAGATTTACCTGAAAGAGTAAGGTATGCTGTTTTCACAGGAGTACCTAAGTTCAGATTAAGAATTAGTTTTGAAGAATTCCATCCCAGTAGATGGCTAATATTGCTAAATGAAATCAGAGATGCAGTTTATGAGAAATATCCATACGAGTTCGACAGAGTCCTAGGCGGCCTAATAAAAGTTAGGCTTGCTACAAGAGACACCTTAGAAGCAGTTAGAGAAGCTTTAAAAACAGGAAGAACACTTACAGGATTCCCTGAGTTCGTAAGAAAGGTTGCTGAAGACTCACTTAACTTCCTAATTAAAGTAATTGAGGATGAAGAAGTTAGAGAAAGACTTAGAAGAAGCGAAACAATAACCTTCGGGGAGAAAGCTGGCGAATACTTCTTCATAATACCCGACGCTACGGCGTATATACAGGCTAGTGGTAGAACAAGCAGACTATATGTTGGAGGAATAACTAAGGGGATAAGCGTACTAGTTATCGATGAAATAAAAGCTTTTAATGCTCTCATAAGAGATCTCAAATGGCTCCTTGAAACAGTCGAATTCAGAAAGTATGAAGAAGTAGATATCGACAAACTCATGAGAGAAGTAGATGAGGATAGGAGGAAAGTTAGGCTTGCGCTAGAGGGTAAGCTTAAAACGAAAGAAAGAGAGCTAATGAAGACGACACTCTTCATAGTGGAATCACCTAATAAAGCAAGAACAATAGCGAGGCTTTTCGGTAGGCCTACAAGGAAAACCGTAGGAACACTTCAAACATTTGAAGTACTGACTGAAAACAGGTTAATGATAGTAACAGCTACTGGTGGCCACATATTAGATCTTGTAAGTGATGAAGGACTTTTTGGCGTAAATGTTGTAGATAGAGTATTTCAACCAGTGTATAAGCCTATTAAGAAGTGTATTAGATGTGGAAGAGATGTTCCCGAAGAAGAAAGTACTTGCCCCTATTGTGGCGGTAAAGTACTTATTGAAAGTAAGCCCGTAATCAAAGCTTTAAGACATTTAGCTGCACAAGTCGATGAAATTCTTGTTGGCACAGATCCTGATAGTGAAGGAGAGAAAATCGCATGGGATGTGACATTACTTCTAAAACCCCTCAATAAAAACATTTGGAGAGTAAGATTCCATGAGGTAACTAGGAGAGGGCTTATTGAAGCGCTAAACAATCTTTCAACAATAGATAAGAACATGGTTAAAGCGCAAATAATTAGAAGAATTGAGGATAGGTGGATTGGTTTTAGTTTAAGCCCTATTTTGTGGAAGAGGTTTGGAATGCACTGGCTATCAGCAGGAAGAGTACAAACACCAGTACTAGGATGGATTGTTGAAAGGACGATGAAAAACAAAAGGAAAGCAGAGCTTATAACGATTAAGCTAAAGGGGGTTAATCTAAGCTTAACGTTTAAAGCTCCAAAGGGGTTAGCTGAGAAAATAGGGAAACAAGGCAAAATAATTATAGAGAACATTAAAGACGAAATTGTCGAAATAAACCCGCCACCACCATTCACTACAGACGCTATGCTGGCAGAGGGTTCGAGAATACTTGGGCTACCTGCTCCTAAAATAATGGACTCTGCTCAAAGACTTTTCGAAGCAGGATTGATAACATACCATAGAACAGACAGTACTACAGTAAGTGGCGTGGGCATAGGGTTAGCTAAAGACTATATTACGAGAGTTTATGGAGCAAAATATTTCAAAGCTAGGAAATGGGAGAAACCTGGAGCTCATGAGTGTATAAGACCTACAAAACCTCTAGATTCTAGACAAATAAGATCTCTAAGAGCAGCTGGGGTTCTTCGATTAGCAGTACCATTAAGACCCGAAGACTATAAACTCTACGACATAATATTTAGAAGGTTTATAATAAGTCAAATGGCTCCAGCAAAGGTTATGAAAAGAACATTCACATTAAGATTCGAAGATTTTACAAAAGAATTCACATTCTTAACGAAGATCATAGAGGAAGGATTTCTCAGACTCTCTAAAACGTTTGTACATGAAGAAGTAAGCAAATTAACTAGTGGTGAATATGAGATAGAAGAATTGCAGGTAAGGTTGATACCTGAGTATCCACTATATACCTACGGCGAAGTAGTGGAAGAAATGAAAACAAGAGGTATAGGTAGACCTTCAACATACGCTAAAATACTAAGCATTTTGAGAAGACGAGGATACATACTTGAAGTAGGCAAAGGGAAACTTGTAGCTACGAATAGAGGAAAGCAGGTATTCGAGTATCTCATCAGGAATTTTGGAGAACTAATAAGTGAGGAAAGAACTAGGAAACTTCAAGAAGTAATAGATATGGTGGAATTAGGCAAAGAAGATATAACAAGAGTATTGAATGAATTCTATAGAGAAACGTGTAATATAATCATTAAGGCTAAGAGAGAAGGAGTAACTTATCCTACAGAAACTCCTATATTCGAAAAACTATGCTTAGAACACTCATAGATTAACTCTTTACTGAAGTAAGCTGAAGAACCTAATCTCGTAGTACTATCAGGAGGATGGGAACATAGCTAAAAATAACCCCTATAGAAGTAGAATAGAGGCCCTAATTAAAGTATGGAGTGAAATAACGTCATCTAATAGAAAGGATTGGTCAAGAGAGGAAGTAATGGACCTACTTATGGCAGAATACTCTAAAAGGAGAATAGAACCACTAAGAGGTAAAGCAAGACCTCCTGATATATTTGAAAAAGAGCTGTCAAGCCTATACTTCATAGGGAGATATGGTTTAGGCTTATTCGAGGAGTACCCTGAAATATTTAGTGGCCCTCTAGACCATGAGTTAAGGGTAGATAATATTGTTAAGCAATTGAAAGAGCAAGGTGTGGAAAAGCTAAGTTTAAGAAATATCTTGGGCGATATCAAAAAAGAACAATTGATAAAGATCTTAAGAGTGCCTTTCACCGGGGTAGTATTAGGATTTTTAAGTGAAGATATATTCACGAAGTTCTTGGAGAAAATATTAATTGAATATCCTGAACATGAACAAACCATACGTAACTATAAAAAGTTCTACATAGCTTTCCGCGTAGCAGAAGCTATTGCCAAAGGAGAGATAAGGAATAAGTTAATGAAAGAAGCGTTAAAGAGAGCAATAGCTGTTAGAGTAGATGCTGCTAAAAACCTACCGAGTGATAAGTACATATACACTATCGCGTTTGAAGTGTTTAGGGTGCCTCCCAAAATATTGAAGAGAGTACTCAGTGTACGAGAGGAGGACAGGAGGGAGCAAGACGAAAAACCAAGTAGTAATTTATTGAAATTCGAACCTTAAATGTTCTAAAAGAGTATAGGTTCAATAGTTACCTAAATATTTTACAAGAGAAATATTTTAAATAATATCACTTTAATCTTCCAACATAGCTTACATCATAGGTGATACATTGTGGCAACGCCTAAAATAAGGTTTTACACGTATAGAGGGCCATTTAGTAACATTATACCAGTGAATGTTTTTGAAATAATAAACGCTGATCTTTGCTCATACTGCGGCTTTTGTACAGCAGTATGCCCGACAAAAGCAGTAAACTATATTTTTGAAGAACCAGACCATCCGGTGATAACTGAAGATGCTTGCGTGTATTGTAGTTTATGCTCTATGGTGTGTCCACATGTTGCTATGAAAAAGGAAATGTTCATAGAACCTCCAGTGCCTAAAGAAAAATACTTAGCCAGAACAAAAATAGAGGCCCTAGGTAAAGTAGCTCAAGATGGTGGTGTAACATCTTCTTTAATAATAGCAGCACTTGAAGAAGGTCTAATCGACGCAGCATTCCTTGTTGCAAGGGATGAGTATTGGAGACCTGTACCTATCATAGCTAAAACAAAAGAAGATGTTATTAAAGCTGCAGGAAGCAAGTACGTTTATAGCCCCGTAAATCACTTACTTGAAACTCTAGCATATACTCATCCAGAATTAAACAGGGTTTTAACTGTTGGTTTGCCCTGTCAGATAAGAGCTATACAAAGGGCAAGAGAAGTTGGGCTAAGAAAATTTGTTAGTAAGATAGCATATACCATAAGCATAATGTGTTCTGAAAATTGGCAATGGAGTAAAATGCTTGAAATGATGAAGTCGGCTGGTGTAAAGCCGGAGGAAGTTGTAAAGAAAAATATTAAGGCGAAATTCTTCTTCTATCTAAAAGACGGTAGAACAGTAGAATACTCATTAAAAGATGCAGCTAAATTCTTAATTCCAGCTTGCAGACAATGCCCAGAATTCCTGTCCTATTACTCCGACATTACAGTAGGTGCTTTAGGACTGATAGGATGGAATGCAGTACTGATAATGAACGATAAAGGCGAAGAGCTATGGAAGGCAACAGTGGAGAGAGGTTATGTAGAATACCAACCATTACCCGAAGATAGATGGACTAAGATTGTAAAGTTTGATAAAAGAAAGAAAAGGAACGCATTAAAGTTCATAGCAGCATTTTACGGGTTAACGAAGGAAGTTGAAGCTATTAAGGCTTTAAAGAAGAAAGTAGCGGAGGCTAAGAAAGAAGCTAAATAGTCTAAAGTTCTTCCAAAAATCTTTTTAAGTATTCATCCATAATTTTATGTTCTCCAATGTGTTTATTGAAATCGCTAATAAACATGTAAATCCATATAGGAGCGTAAAGGCCAGCACTTAATATGGAAAGTACTAAGTGTAATATGCTTCTCTTTTTAATTACATAGGTTTTAACTTCAGAACCAAAAACGGATAATTCGCTAAAGAGGCTTATCATTCTTTCCTCTCTTCTAGAGTGCTTGTAGAAATCATTATGTACTATGTAGGATGCTAATAAGCCAAAAAGTCCAAATGATATAGCTGAAGCGATAATCCATAGAAAGACGTTCCTAGGTTTTTCCTCACCCCTAACCTCTTCTAACATGTTCTTTATCAGCGAGACTTTAAGCTGAAGATCGTTTGCTAACGGTTTGATACTTATGATTTTTAATATTTCCGAGAATATGAAGTACATTTTAGCAAAATGCCAGTTTCTCCTTTGAATGATGAGATAAGTAAAATAGACGGCAAGAATACCTAGAGCGTAGATACTCCATGTTACTGGAGTTATTACCTCTTCTAATACTCCATGGCCTACTTCTAACATTTTAAGAAAGTTCATTATAGATACTAATATTGAAAGAGCAAAATATAATCCTATAATAATAGGCCATGCCAGTGAGAGTTTCTTTTCAAACTTCCTAGACAATTTAATGACATTATTGAGTTTTTCTACAGCCATTGTTCTAAACTCCACTATAACTATTCTTATATGATAGATTATTTAAAACACTTATTTAGGTAGATACTCACAATATTACATGCGAATTCCCCCTAATTATTAGTGTTTGGAAGGGTTGATATTATGGTTAAGGCATTAATTTTAGCTGGAGGTTTCGGGAAAAGGCTTAGACCATTAACGCAGGAGCGTCCCAAGCCTCTTATCGAAATTAAAGGTAAACCTATCCTCGCATGGCAATTTGAATGGTTGAGAAAAAGTGGTATCGATGAGGTTATTTTAGCTGTAGGTTATTTGAAAGAAAAAATTATTGAAGAAATAGGTAGCGGTAAAAGGTTTGGTGTAAAGGTAGGCTATGTTGTTGAAGATGAGCCCTTAGGAACAGCTGGAGGTCTGAAAAACGCCGAACATGTGCTGAAGAATGAGAAACACTTCTTCGTCCTTAACGGGGACATCATAACTAACTTAGACCTTAAAAGGCTAAGTGACGCCTTAACTGATGATATTGTAGGAGCTATTGCTGTAGTTCCCTTAAAATCACCATACGGTATAATAAGGTTTAATCCGGAAACAGGGAAAATAATAAGTTTTGTAGAGAAACCTGTACTTCGAGAATACTGGATTAATGCCGGTGTCTATTGTTTAACACCCAGAATTTTTGAATATTTACCTGAGAAGGGAGATATAGAGCAAACAGCGTTTCCAATACTAGCTGAAAAAGGTCTTTTAAGAGCAGTAGATTACAGTGATGTTCTTTGGAAGAGCATCGATACACATAAGGATGTTGAAGAGGCGGAGAAACTGCTTTCAAAATATTCTATTACATGAGGTCAGCTGGGTAACCGCGTTACATCATCTAATCATACTCCCCGAAAATTCATCATCTGTTATAGAAAGTAATCAGTTAAGGGGATTTAAGCTTTAATGTCCGTTAAGAAATGCTTATAAGTACTAACTCTAACATATTATGTTCACGGCCATTTCCACTTAGTTAAGCCATGTAGGTGCTATTTATTGTTTGTACAACTAGAAGAACTCATTTACGTTTACGGTCCTTTAGGTGTATTTCTGGTTTCTTTCCTAGGTAACGTTATACCTTACTCTACAATACCATACCTTATATTTGTTGTACAGTACGGCGTAGCTATAGGTAATCCTTTGATCCACATAGGAATAGCTGTTCTTGGAGGACTAGGTGCTGCTTTAGGAAAAGTCATAGTATTGCTGATAGGGTTTGCTGCAAGAAAAGTTATTCCTGAGAAAACCAAGAAAAGTATGAAACTATTCATGAAACTCGCAGGTAAAAGCGTATTTATAGCTGTTCTAATTTTCGCCGCATCACCTCTGCCTGACGATGTACTTTACATACCATTGGGTGCTATGGGATATAGCCCATTTAAATTCTTCACAGCAGCAGTCATAGGAAAAACTATCATAACCTATATGGCACTACTTTTCGGAGGTATTATAAGGCTAATTGTTGGAGAATCATCTGTTTTAGCAGCTATAGTATCTCTCATAGCAACTATTGTGCTTCTCCTAGTATTAGTTAAAGTGAATTGGGATAAAATAGTTGAAGATATTACTTTTAAAGGCTGGAAAGAGTTTTTGAAGGAAATTATTAGAAACCCGCTAGCTTACATTAAGAAGTAAATTTTGAAGCACATGTTTCGAGACTTTTATCCCCATTTTTCTTAGTGTTGATGCTATGGCGATTAAGGTTACATAGATATTATCTAATGTAGCTGAGGAGCCCATATGGCCTATTCTTACAGCTTTTCCTCTAAGCTCACCGTAAGTTCTAGCTATGAGAACTCTAAAATCATTCCATAGTCTCTCAGTAAACTCCTTATCGGATATTTTTGCAGGAACGTAAAACGCAGTAACCGTTGGAGAAGCAATATTATGGTCTTTTACGACAAGCTCTAGACCTAATTTCTCTAAATAATTTCTGAGAATATTAGATACTTTTTCATGTCTTTTGAACACGTTTTCAAGACCTTCCTCAAATAGTATATTTATGGCCTCTCTAAGACCATATAATAGATTAACCGGAGGAGTTGATGGTAGATAACCCCGTTCTTCCCAGCAACTTATCCATGTTTTTAAATTCATATAGTAGCTTCTACCTCCTCTCCTTTCTAAAAGGTCTAAAGCATTTTTCCCTAGCGCAATAATGGCTAAGCCAGGCGGCATATTCAAAACCTTTTGTACACCAAAAATCAGTACATCAGCATGACCTTTTCTAATACTTATAGGTATCGCTCCAATAGTTGAAACGCAATCAACAATTATTAATGCATTACTATAGCTTCTAATAGTTTCAGATAAGCTTTCAAGGTTAAAGAGGGCGCCTGTAGAGGTTTCGCAATGTGTTAAAACAACAAATTTAGTGTCAGGATTTCCCTTGAGAAACTTCTTAACATCTTCATCACTAACCGTGTTTCCTACATTCGCTCTTAGGATATTTACTTTTCTCGAATACAATTTTACCATGTTAGATAGCACGTCACCAAAAAACCCTGCTGATAAGATGAGAACCTTATCATGATCTCCTATGAGTGACGATAATGCCGATTCGAGACCTACCGTGGCACCGCCACCCATAATTACTGCTTTTCCGTCAGAATCAGTGAGCTTCATAACAAGTTTCAAATCTTCTCCATATATTTTATCATATGCAGGCAGTAAAGCCTCCTTCGAGGTTATGGCTTTAATTATCCTTTCCGGGATAGGTGTAGGACCGGGGGTCATGATGTATTCTCTACTAGTAAACATTGGAAAACACCATCAGCCGGTTGATCCTTCCTCATACATCGGCCTGGAAAGTATTCATCACCTAGCAGTAACAATATAAGCCTTGAGCGACATATAAATTTATGCCGCGCAGTACCGAGTACTTCATGAAGAGGCTTACAAGGGATGAGCTTAAGCGATGATGCGATACGCGCGGCTAACGGAAATAAGCAATATAACCTATTTTACTAAGTTATTCTAGTTTATGTTAGAATGGTAGTACTACTATGTCTAAGCCCATAATATTAAAGGTAGATCCTGAGGAGCCCGACATAGGAAAGATAAAGGAAGCAGCTATGATTGTCAAGTCTGGAGGAGTAATAGTCTATCCAACAGATACCGTTTACGGGTTGGGAGCGAATCCTCTCAATGAAAAAGCTGTATTACGAGTTTTCAGAGTTAAGGAGAGAGATTTAAGTAAGCCCTTACCAGTTCTAATAAATAAATTGGAAGAAGGATTTAAACTTGGCATATTTAATAGCAGAGCTCTTAAGTTAGCTAGGAAATTCTGGCCTGGACCATTAACAATTATAGTTAAGAGAAAGGAGCACATACCATCAGTAGTAACAGGCGGTAAAGAAGGTATTGGGCTAAGAATACCGAATTACGAAGTAACTTTAAAGCTTATAGAACTATGTGGAGGAGCCATTATAGGTACAAGCGCTAATAAATCAGGGTTTAAAGCTGCGAAGTCAGCTGAGGAAGCGCTGAGTATTCTTAATGGTAAAGTAGATTTAATACTTGATGCAGGTCCTTCACCCGGAGGAGTACCTTCGACAATAGTGGATGTAACAGAGGATGTAGTGAAAATTATTAGAATAGGTCCAATAATGCCCAAAGAAATAGAGGAAGCATTAGGTGAACCCGTTGAAGTCGTACCTAAACCCTCTAGAATTAAGAGAAAATAGGGAGAAAATAGCACATATGCTGCGAAATAACGGATTCTACGTTAGATTACATGCTTGCGATTATTTAGTGATGGCTCATGGAAAAATTGTATGTACTATACATATGCTACCAAGCTATAACGAGTGTTACATAAACATAAGCTCCATAGTTAAAAATAGCGAACAGTACTTAGACAAAATTATTGAGATGATAAGAAGCATAGCACCTGCAGTAAAAATATACTTGAAGAAGAGAACATAGAATTATTTTAGGGATTAATAATGGCCAAAACAGGAGCTTATAACATAACGATTATAGTTAACCATGTGATTGAGGGGGAACTAGTTAAAGTTATTAAGGATGCATGTAAAAGTGCTAAATGCTACCTTACTATTTATTACAAACAAGGATTAAACATTACATGTATAAGAAATATACTTGAAAAAGAAGGGTTTAAAATAGTCTTTGTCAAAGAGTTTAAGCAAAATGAGAAAGTATCGTTTGGCGATATGGCTATAGTTTTATCACATATCTCTAATGCTGGCGAATTATATGATCGTTTCAAGCTTAAAGACTTGAAAATACCTGTAATTTTCATTTTAAAATAGAACACAATTTGTCAAAGTTAGATTTATCTAAAAAAGTTACATAGGTTATTGTGTAGTAGGTGACTCAATTGTTCCTGTCAAGAACAATGCAAGAATATTTGAAGACCATATATAGGTTAAAGGTCGAGCATAAGAGGAAGGTTATACGAGTTAAGGAAATAGCTTCAAATCTAAAAGTTACTATGCCAAGTGTTACGGATGCCATGAAAAAACTTTCAAAAATGGGTCTTGTTCACTATGAGAAGTATGGATACATTGATCTTACTGAAAAAGGTGAGCAAATAGCTAAAGAGCTTTATGAAAGATGGAGAGTTCTTAAACATTTATTGAAGGACATTCTAGAAATACCTGAAGATATTGCTGAGAAGGATGCATGTAGAATAGAACATGATTTATCACCCGAAACTGCAGGTAAAATAGCGCTCCTAACTTTATTCATTGATAACTGCTTTAGCGAGGAATACAAAAACAAGTTGAAGAGATTCATAAACACTGGTTTATGTTGATTACTGTTCGTTTTTGAGGTTTGAAGCCATGGCTAAAGCGGATAAAGTGGTTAAACGTGATTTAAAAAATTTGGTATTTCTTATCGAATCTCTTGACGCTTATCGTGTAGGCAAAATTAAATCTATTAAGGCTATAGAGAACGCATACTATGAACTTTCATTTAACGTCCCTCTTAAATGGAAGTCAATAAGGAGGATTTTGGAAATTGTTCTTCGATATCCTTTAAAAGATGGAAGAATGTTTAAGTGGTATAAAAGACTTAGCAGGTCTAAGTACTTGATTTACGCTGCAGTTCCTATATTGTTCATAAGCGCTATTATAGCGTATTTGCCAGGCTATGGCATATTGCCCCACCTACTGCTTTTAGTGGGATTAGTTGTAGTTTATTCATCAGCAATAATGAATATTGTTGGTGTAAGGAAAATTCATAGATTCTACGAAGAACATTTAGACGAACTAAAGTCTAAAACTACTAAGTTAAGAAGTGCTGTTCAAGTATTAATAAATGCTATGAGAGAATTGATATCGAAGTACAATTTAGATCCAACAAAGTATGCTCTCAGATTATATAACGCAGATTACGAAGGCATAGAAGTTCTAGCTGAACCTGGAAAGTATAGGAAAAAGTATCTATGTATTGTAAAGGCCACTAAGGAGAGAAAAACTAAGGTTCAGGAAGCTTAAATACCTGATTTAAAACGTACTCTCTGATTTCTTGCAAACTAGGTAATGTTCTTATAAGCTTGCCATTACTTATGAACTTCACCATTAACGGTTTAAGTTCTGCACTACACTTAGTACACACAGGTTTCTCTTCTTCGCTAAGTAAACGTATTGCACGCTCATTAATGTGATTAGGACACACATATAATTGCTTTGCTCCAGGAAGCTTTCCTCTCTTTGACACATAATGCCATTTACCATTCTTAAAGACTTCCACAACATCAGCACTTATATCTATAGATTTAGGGAAGGCTATAGAGGTACCGACACCAAATCCGTCTGCTACTTCTCTAAGTTCTTTAATGTTTTCTTCGTTTATTCCTCCGCTAATGAATATTTTCACATGTTTAAATCCGTGAATATCAAGTGTCCAACGTACCTCTCTAGCTATTTCCGCCATGTTACCTCTTCTACTACTTGGAGTATCCAGTCTTACCCCGTAGAGTTTTTCTCTTAGAAGCCTAGCCGCCATTAGAGATTCTATTCTCTCATCATAAAACGTATCAACTAAAGCTATCCTCGGTACATTCTCGGGCATCACTTCATCGAAAGCTTTCCAGGCATCTTCTTGGCTGCCGAAAACTATTATTAGAGCATGGGGCATAGTCCCTATAGGTTTTAAGCCTAAATATTTCTCACTTAAAACCCCGGAAACTCCGTCAACGCCGCCTATGTATGCTGCTCTATCAGCCATAGGCTGCAATATAGGGTGTAAAGCTCTTAAACCGAAGAACAAGACCGTTTTGTCTCTAACTATTCTCTTAATTCTAGCAGCTGCAGTTGATATACTACTATAATGTCTAAGAATTCCGAGAAGCGGTGTTTCTAAAGTAGCCATATCAGCATAGTTACCTTCAATAATCATTAAAGGTTCATTAGGTTTAAATATTGTACCTTCAGGTAAAGCCCATACATCAACAGGTTTCCCTTCCAAAACTTTCAATACTTCTTCAAGCCCTGAAAAGACCGCCCACTCATAGCCTTTAGGTAAACTTGTAGAATGAAATTCCATCCTAACTTTAACATTAGCTAACCCTTTTTCCTTTAAAATTCTCTCAGTCCTTATGAAATATACGTCCGTAGCCTTTCCCTTAACAACCTCTTCTTCCTTAGCAACATAGAACCTCATAAATTACACCTTCAAATATCCATTTCACATTTAAATGTAAGGGTTAAATTTAAGTTTATTGAAAAACAAAAGTCAGCATAGATGATGAAGCTCTGCCGCTTAATGATAGGTGATTAAGCGAACTCCCAACTGAAATACTTATCATAAAACTCCTCAGCCTTAACAACATCTTCAATAGTATTTATGTTGTGGAAAACTATTTCAGGTATTAGTGTTAGCTCGTAAACATTCACATAGCATGTTTTCATATAGCTTAGCGGTTCCCGAGCTCTCCTTCTACCCTTAACCAGTGCTTCATAAGAATACTTTACCAAAGGTTCTCTCCTATACGATGCAACTAAAGGCTCAATATAACCATTGGGCCACATAGGTATTACAGCTTCATACTCGTTGAGCTTCTCTAATAGTTTTTTAGCTAAATTCAATTTAACAAAGGGGTAGTCTGATGCAATTACGAATAATTTAGAGTAACGTGCTTTCATAGCTCCAGTATACATAGCAACTAATGGGCCATCTCGAAACATTGAAGTATCTAAGGTAAAGACTACATCTTTATTCCTTAAAACATGCTCAAGGAGGCTTCTTTGCTCCTCATTCTTTACAACCACGATTATCTCATTAAACAATTCCTCTAAATTCTCGATAACTATTTTAATTAGTGGTTTATTCTTTAACCTGATTAGCGGCTTATACATTGAACCTAATCTTTGAGAAAAGCCGCCAGCAAGGACTACGAGACTGTACATTTCCTTAACTCTCTATGTCTCAGTATTTTCTTCTTAGCGATTTAATATAATTCATGAACCTCAATACTCTACCGTAATCAACAGGGTTTTCTGTTTTACCGTCTTTCTTGAAAAATGACCCTATAATAAATCCGTCAGCTATTTTCCAAAACCTCTCTATGTTTTCAATGTTTACACCACTACCTACGATAACTGGTTTTAATACAGCCTTTTTCACCCTAAATAGTTCCTCAACATCTACTTCCGCTCCTGTCCTTGGTCCGGTCACTATTAGTGCGTCAGCTAAACATCTTTCTGTACAGTCTTTAGCAATTTCCTCAATAGCTCTTTTATCTAGAGAATACGCATGCTTAACATTTATGTCTGCTAGTACCTTAATTTGCGCTCTTAGTCTTTCCCTTAAACCTATAAGTTCTCTTGCAATAGGGTAGATTACTCCTTCAGACGATACAAGTACTTGACATAGATTATTAACTCTTATGAAATCAGCGCCAATATTATATGCTACGGCAAACGCTTCTACGCCTGAATTTCGGAGAATATTAACTCCTAAGTATATGTCATTAAATTTTCTTCTTACTTCATACGCTACTATTGTAAATGCTGTTAAAGTTAATGGATTTTTAACACGAATGGTGAAGGGCTTATCACCATAGTTTTCCACAATAATTCCATCAACCCCTCCTGCGTAAAGAGCTTCCGCATCTTTTAGAGCTCTTTCCAGTATCTCTCCTAAATCTCCTTTGTAAAGAGGGGTTCCAGGAAGGGGTTTTAGATGGACAACACCTATAATGGGTTTTTCCACATCTTTAAATAGTGGCACATTGTCCATGTTGATTAACCTTAATGAAAACTAAGAGAGTAATTTCTATTAAAGCTTAAAGATAATTAACCACATAGGGATAATGTTTTGGCTGCCTCATGCGTAAGAACATATGGTAAGAAGAATTTGGAGGTTTCCGAATATCCCTTTGAGGTTTTGTACCCTAAAGATGTTCTTATCAGAATTAAGAAGGCATTATTAACTCCGCTAGACCTACACATAGTAAATGGCGAAGTTGTTCCTAAAACCTCTAGTCCATACATACTTTCAAGTGTAGCTTTAGGCGTTATAGTCGATAAGGGAGTTAATGTTCAGAATCCCATTATGGGAAAATATGTTGCAATAGGTCCCGAATGTGAGAATAAGCTTTTCGCCTACGATGTTAAAGGACTAGCTAGAACCTATGCTGCGGTAAGCATAAACTGTGTTAAGACATTGTCTAACAAACACTTAGAATCAAGGTTGCTAATTATTCCTCTCCTCAATAAGATAATTAACGTTTTGAAAACCATAGAGAAGAAGACAACAGTAACGTTTGATAGTTGCCTTTTCAATATTATTTCTCAAGCACTTAGCATCTTAAACATGCAGTATAGTGTTATAGGAGAACATACTTTAGAAGTTGTTTATGGTAGTAAGGAGGCTAATATAAGGATAAACATAAGCTTTGATTATAAGGAGGACATTATAACAGACAGTGTATGGAATGTTTCATGCCTAAGAAACACATCATTTAACTGTAATGTTGCAAAATACTTGGATAAAATTAGGTTACATGAAATATTAACCGAAATAAGTGTTGATGATATTGATAATTTAGGTTTAGAATCCTTGGCAGAAGAGATGCGTAGGAAACTTGTTGTTATTGCTTTCTAGTTTTCTTAAACATTCCACGGCCGAGTCTCCTATGTGCTTCAGCAAGATGCCCTGCGGATAACGCTGCGAGCAGGCTTAGTTCGCCAGCTAGAACAGCTGCTGCTACTATTTCCGCAAACTTCTTAGCATTTGTTCCTGGCGGATTCCCTGAACCATAAACTCCCATTATCTGTAATGCTTCTCTTTGCGTAGGTAACCGTGTTCCACCACCTACTGTCCCAACTTCCAAGCTTGGAAGTGTAACTGAAATGTATAGGTCCTCACCAACTAGTTCAGCCCATGTATACCCCATGCTACTTTCAACTACTTGAGCTGCATCCTGACCTGTTGCTATGAATATCGCTGCTACAATGTTAGCGTAGTGTGCGTTAAAGCTTAAACTTCCTGCTCTAGCTGATCCTAGAAGATTCTTTCTCGCATTTACTTCAACAATTTTCTTGGGAGTAGTTTTAAGAACTTCTTTTACTATGTCCTTTTTAATTACTGCTTCCGCGATTACTGTTTTTCCTCTACCAAATAGCATATTCATTAGCGAAGGTTTCTTGTCTACACATAAATTACCGCTTAAAGATAGGCATTTAAGACCAAGACTATTCTCTATATACTTGCATGCCTTATCTGTAGCTATGGTTACCATATTCATGCCCATAGCATCGCCTGTACTGTAAATGAAACGTAACCACACATTGTTACCTACTATGAAAGGATCTATTCGTAGAAGCTTACCATGCCTTGTTGTAGATTCTGCTTCAGCTTTTATCTCTTCAAAATGTTCTTTCACCCATTCAACAAGCTTAACTGCTTCTTCAATACTTGAAGTTTTAAATAAAGGAGCTCTACTCATGGAATCATTTAGGATTTTTACTTTAGCTCCACCGCTTAGCGTTATTGCTTTGCATCCTCTATTAATACTAGCTACTAGTGCTCCCTCTGTTGTAGCTAGCGGGATATAGAAGTCTCCTTTAGCATAGTCGCCAAAGATTTTAAGAGGACCTGCTATTCCAAGAGGTACTTGTATCGCTCCTATGGGGTTTTCTATGTTTCTCCCTACGACCTCATTCCATTCTATTGTTGTAAATCCTATGTTAGCTAGTTGTATGTTAAGCATTTTTTCTAGAACAAGTCTTCTTACTAGAACAGCTACATTGCTATTCCCAAGTATTTCATCAAGTTCGTGAAACTTGATCTCACCATTTAAAACTTTATTTACAATATTCTCGAGTTCTTTATTGGGTGTCATGGTAAGTATTCTCCTCGAGCACAAATTTCTCTATACTGGTTTAAATTTAATACCATACTTTATGAGGCCAATATTCTCATCTTCGCATATTTTTCTTAGAACAGCTTTTACTCTCATACCTATTTTAACGTTTTCTGGTTCAACATCGGTTAGTTGGGCTAATACTTTGACTCCTTCTTTAAGCTTAATTATGGCGAAAATTATGGGAGCATATTCTCTATATCCTTCAAGAACAATGTATTGTATAGTATATGTTAGTACCTCGCCTTCTCCACTAAGTTTTCTTCTAAGAAGATCCTTATTTCCGCAATTATCACAGATAGGTCTTGGTGGGTAATGGATTTTCCCACACTTACTACATACTGTAGCTTCAAGTAGGTAATGTGCTTTAATTTCTCTCCAAACTCTTGGTACAGATATTTTCATGGACATTCACGCTCACCTCTTAAGTATTATTACAGTAACTGTTGTTCCCAAACCCCCTATGCTCTGAGCTAATCCTATATCGCCTCCTACATTTACTCCGGGGAAATCTCCTCTAAGTTGCATAACAACTTCCGCAACTTGATAGACTCCAGTAGCCCCAACAGGATGCCCTCTAGCTTTAAGTCCTCCACTAGGATTTATTGCTGGTTTATCACCAGGCCAGAACCTACCTTCGTTCATGAGTTTCGGTGTTTTTCCTCTTTCCGAGAAACCTAAATCCTCTAAATTCATGAAACCGAGAACCGTAAAAGCATCATGAACCTCTGCTACATCCACGTTTTTCGGCTCTACCCTAGCCATTCCATATGCTTTTTTCGCAGCTAAAATTGTTGCTTCAAATGATAGAAGGTTTTCCCTATAGGCTACATATATGTGGTCCGTGGCCATGCCTAGCCCAGCTATTTCAACTGGGGTATCTGTTAGTTTTTTAGCAACTTTCTCTGAAGCCAAAATTAATGCTGCTGCACCGTCACCTATAGGGCTTGAGTCGAGAAGTCTAATAGGGTCTGCAACCACCATTGACTTTGCTACTTGCTCCTTTGTTATTTCAAATCTGAGCTGGGCGTAAGGGTTCTTAACAGCATTTTTATGCATTAGAACAGGCCATATGGACATTTCATCTCTTGAAATATTATACTCATTCATGTACATCCTCATAACTAAAGCATTTAACCCAGTAAAACTTATCCCATGAAATAGCTCATACTCTGCGTCGGCTGCTTGCGCTAAAGCTTTAGAAACTATTCTCGTAGGATATTCTGTTTGCTTCTCAACACCACCAACCATAACTACATCAAACATCCCCGAAGCGACTAGGAAATAACCTGTATATACTGCAACGCCTCCACTACCGCAAGCAGCTTCAACCTTAAATGCAGGTATTTTACCTAAACCAGCATAGTCGGCAAGTAATGCCCCTAAATTGTCCTGTTCGCCAAGCGAACTACTCATCATATTACCTACAACAAGTGCTTGAACGGTCTCATTACCTATTTCATCTAATGCTTTAAGAGCAGCTTCAGCAAAAAGTTCTCTTAAACCTTTATTGAAAAACCTACCTATCTTCGTTAAACCGACACCTACAACATATACTCTAACCATACCTCACACCACCTGCTTAAAAGCCGAATTTAGAAATTAAACCCCTGAATTTAGCATAGTGCGTGTAATTAACGTAGATCTTATCCTCAACAAGCTCTTTAACTGTAGGTGCTAAGTGTACTTTCTCTTCTATACCTTCTTCGACAATAATACTGTATGCGTCCGCTCCAGCACCGCTTCCAAAAGGCACTAATAGTATTCTTTGACCGGGTTTTGCTGTTTCCAAAACCGCACATAGTCCTATCAATGCTGAGCCATTGTATGTGTTACCTATCATTGGGGTTATTAGCCCCGGCAGTATTTTCTCCTTAGGAAAACCTAATTTAGCACCTACCTTCAAAGGAAACCTGCCATTAGGTTGGTGGAACACAGCATAGTCAAAGTCCGATGGTCTAAGTCCTAGTTCTTCCATTAACCCTTTGGCTGCAGCAACTATATGTGCAAAGTATGCTGGATCTCCTGTAAACTGTTCGCCATGCATTGGATAGGGGGCTAATTGTCTTCTCCAGAAATCGGGAGTGTCTGTTATGTAGCTATATGAGCCTTCAAAATATGCTACTGTGTTTTTCCCCCTTGAACCTAAGACGAAAGCTGCTGCACCACTTGAAGCAGTGAATTCGAGTACATCGCCTGGCGAAGCTTGAGCAGTATCAGACCCTATGACTAAAGAGTATTTTATCATTCCTGAAGATATTAACCCTATAGAAGCTTCTAATGCTTCACTAGCGGCTCTACAAGCAAACTCTAGATCAGCTCCCAAAATTTTCGGTGTTATACCTAAAGCCTCAGCTATAACCGTTATCGAAGGTTTAACAGCGTAAGGTTTAGACTCTGTACCGACATATATTGCTTCAACTTCTTCGGGGTTAATTTTAGCGCGAACCAATGCGTTTTTTGCGGCCTCCCAACCCATAGTTATAGTGTCTTCATCTATATTTGCTACAGTTTTTTCTAAAACGATAAGACCACTATGGTATTCTGGAGGGAAACCCCAGGTCTTACCTATTTTAGAACACTTTATTCTGAACTTAGGAATATATGTGCCCCAACCAACAATACCTACGTCCCTTGCAGGTTTCACATCCTTCACCGCATGTAAAATGTACTAATCCTTTTTCGACATTAATGTTTTAAAAGTCTTTCCAGCATTGAGGTTGTTCAGCAAATGCTAAAACGAATCAACCTTAAATACCCCCATAGTAGCATAAAAGGCATAGAGGTTCAAACATTGTTAGCACTCAAGCTGAAAAGTAGGAACGTTAAAGGAACACTTTACTGGGAACCTTATATAAGGCTAGCATATGGTATTGGCTGGAGAAAATACGATATACTTGTTGATGTGGGGCTTTCGGAAAAAGTACCATGCGGCTATTTTAAAATACTGTTATCAAGGAAACTTGATAAAAAGCTATTGGTTGAAGTTCCTAAATCCCTTGTTAAAGGATATGTACAAGAACCTCTAAAGACAGATGTCGAACTAGTTATTGGTGAATTATTAGATTTCGCTAAAATACTTCACATCGAATCTAAAAGGCTAACCAAGAAGATTTCAGACTATGCTAAGAAAATGCACTTATGGAGTAAGTACATGGCTTACCCCGTTGATGAAGGAGCTAAGTGGATATTTAAACTACTTAGACCCCAGAAGTTTGACAAGCAAGGGATATTTATGGCTAAGGCCCTCCTCAACGAAGGATTCGGCATTAATGAGAAAACTTCAAGAGAAAAAATAAAATTGTTAAAGGAGTCAGGGGTTATAGTTTATTGCCCATTCTATATAGTGCTTGAAGGTGAGAAAGTAGTGCTTTATGATGGAACAGCAACTTCTTTAAGGGAGAGCGTTGCTTACACTAAATTTGTTAATGCTGATGAAGAATTAAAGAAATATATGTTAAATATTTTGAAGAAGGTTAGCGTTTAGCATACAACCAGCATGCAACATAATGTTCTCTTTCAACTTCGACAAATGGTGGTTCTTCTCTACTACATATATCTAATGCCCTTATACACCGAGGATGAAATCTACATCCAGGGGGCGGGTTTATAGGGCTTGGAGGTTCTCCATATACTTCTACTTTAGGTTTCTTTAGTGCGTATTCTGGGTCAGGTATTGGTATTGAAGCTAAGAGCATTTGAGAGTAAGGATGCAATGGTTTTTCGAAAAGTTCTTCGGCTGGTGCTAGTTCAACAATTTTTCCTAAGTACATGACAGCTATTCTAGTGCTCATGTACTTTACTATTCCTAGGTCGTGTGATATGAATAGATATGTTAAGTTCATTTCCCTTTGAAAGTCCTTTAGCATGTTGAGTATTTGTGCTTGCACCGAAACATCTAAAGCTGATGTTGGTTCGTCCAACACTACAAACTCGGGATTTATTATTAGTGCTCTGACAATAGCTATTCTCTGCCTTTGACCTCCACTGAATTCGTGAGGATACCTGTATAAGTGGTGCTTCTCTAAACCAACTTTTCTAAGCCAGCTAACAATGAATTCTTCTTTATCAGGAACTTTTATTTTATGCACTTCTAAGGCCTCATTTATTATCTCGAATATTGTCATTCTAGGGTTAAGTGATGTGTACGGATCTTGAAGTATTATTTGGGCTTTCCTTCTAAACTTTTTAAGTTCTTCACCTTTAAGCTTAAAAACATCTTTACCTTCGAAGTAAACATGGCCTGCTGTAGGTTTAAGTAGTCTGAGTATTAGTCTCCCAGTAGTTGTTTTTCCGCATCCAGATTCTCCTACAAGACCTAGTGTTTCACCGCGTCTAATTTCAAATGTTACCCCATCTACTGCCTTTACTTTTGCTTTAGCAAAAAATATTCCTCTTATGGGGAAGTATTTCTTTAAATTAACAACTTTAATTAGTGTTTCACCCAAAATATACCACCTAGCTTATTATTTATTTAACATAGAGCCAGCAAGCTACTTTATGTCCCTCGGATACTTCAACTAATGGCGGTTCCTTACTCCTACATACTTCCATCATGTATTTACATCTCGGATGAAACCTACAACCGGGAGGTGGATATATTAGGTTTGGCACCGTCCCCGGTATCGACTCTAATTTCTCTATTTTACTTAGCGGATTAGGTACTGCTTTCAAGAGACCCTTAGTGTAGGGGTGTAGTGGGTTCTTAAATATCTCCATTACCGGGCCTATTTCAACTATTTTACCCGCATACATTACTGCTACTCTTGTACACATTTCTGCAACAACGCCCATGTTGTGTGTTATTAGCAGTAATGTCATTTGCTCGTCTTTCTTCAGTTTTCTCAGCAAGTCAAGTATTTGGGCTTGAATAGTAACATCAAGGTTAGTTGTAGGCTCATCCGCAATTAAGAGTTTAGGTTTATTCGATAGAGAAATGCCTATAACTACTCTTTGCCTCATACCCCCTGAAAGCTCATGTGGATAATTTTTGACTCTTTTCTCAGGGTCAGGCATTATTACTGATTTAAGAATGCTTATCGCTTTCCTGAAGGCTGTTTTCCAGTCCGCTGTTTTATGTGCAACCATAGTTTCTGCTATTTGATAACCTACAGTGTAGAGAGGATCAAGTGAAGCTGTAGGGTCTTGGAAAATGTAGGCTATTTCTCTACCTCTGATTTCTCTAAGCTCTTCCTCGCTTAAAGTCATAATATCTACTGGTCCGCTATCCCTGTAAAATATTATTTGGCCTTTAACTATTCTTCCAGGAGACTCAATAAGCCTAGTTAATGCTCTAGATGTTACGCTTTTACCGCAACCTGTTTCTCCAACAAGACAGAATGTTTCTCCCTCATATATTTCAAATGAAACCCCAGAAATCGCCTTTACTACACCTGCATAGGTGAAAAAGTGAACATGTAAATCTTTTACTTCAATTACTTTTCTTGCCGGAAACGTTGTCATCAACTTGAACCTCCCTCTTCAGATGAAGGTACTGGTTTTTTCTTTTTAATCTTAAACTCTATGCTTCTCCTAGTTCTTGGATCTAAAACGTCTCTTAAAGTATCGCCTACAAGGTTCCATCCTAAAACGGCAAGGAATGTTGCAAGACCTGGGAATATTACAAGCCACCATCTATCTGGGAAGAATTGAGCACCGTCGTAAACTATTTTGCCCCAATCAACCATAGGATCTTGGGCTCCAAGGCCTAGGAAGCTCAGCCCCGCTTCTACCAGAATAACTGCGCCAACATCAAGCGTTATTAGGACAAGTACCGGCGATATTACGTTAGGTAAAATATGTCTAGTTAGTATTTTCCATGTACTTACCCCTAAAGCTCTAGCTGCTTCAACGTAAAGGTTTTCTCTAACACTAAGTACACTTCCTCTAATAATCCTGGTGTATCCAGGCCACCAAACGATGATAATTGCCAATATGACTGAAAGTATTGGTGCGAAGTTAGCTGCATCTTTAGGGTCTGCTGCAAAGAATATTGAAAGAATGGTCTTTAGCTGTTCATTGTAAATTATTATAGGTCTAAGTCTTTCAGGAAGAACTGCGGCGAAGGCTATGGCTAGAATTAAAGCTGGGAAAGCTAGAAATGTATCGGTAATTCTCATAATTATCTCGTCTATTTTTCCTCCAAAATATCCCGCTACTAAACCTAATATTATGCCTAAGGGTACACCTAGAGCTATAACTATCATAGAAACTACTAAGGAAACTCTAGCACCGTATAGTATTAAGCTTACTAAGTCTCTACCATACTTGTCTGTTCCCAATGGGAAGTAGAAGGTTTTTCCTTTAGAGACTACGGTTGTTCCGGGTGGAACTAGATATGTCTCTCCATACTCTATGTAGAGGAATTCTCTATAGCTGTAAGGTGCGAAGTATGGGCCGAAAATGCCTATTAGTATGAAACCAAGTATTAGTATGGCGCCAATTACTCCTGGAGGCGATCTATTAAAGGCGTAGAACATTAGCTTCCATTCATCAATTCTAGACTTGTTCTTCACAATCCATCCTGGCTTAATTTTATTTATGATTCCTGCCACCGTATCTACGAGCTTATCGGTTATTTTGTCCAGGAATTTCTTCTCGTAAACCTCTTCTGAAGCTAAGGGCATATTCTCACCTTAATACCTTATTCTTGGATCTATTGCTGAATACACTATATCAACAACCAGGTTAACCACCATATATATGAATGCAAAGAGTAATGTAGCACCTATAACTGCTGGCATGTTTAAGTAGTTTATAGCGTTAACGGTGTACCTACCTAGACCTGGAAGACCGAATACTGTTTCAGTTATTACAGCTCCTCCAAGGAGACTGCCGAATTGTAAGCCAATAACTGTTATTACTGGTACGAAAGCGTTTTTCAAAGCGTGTTTCCAAATCCATCTTTTAGGTAATCCCTTTGCTTTAGCAAACTCTATGAAATCTGAGCTAAGAGCATCAAGGAATGAGTTTCTAACTATTCTAGCTAATACTCCTGCTGCTCTAAACCCTAATACAAAACCTGGAAGCCAAAATCTTCTAATGATTTGCATTACTATGTCGAATTCTCCTGCTATAAGAGCGTCAAATATTGGGATATGGGTTGTTACGGGACATGTTCCATGTTCATAGCATCTAGGTAAAGGTACTCCAGCTAGGCTTGTCCACCTTAAATTGGTGAAGAAAATCCACATCATAATGTATCCGAACCAGAAAATGGGCATAGATGTTCCTGTTAAAGCAAAGAACCTTACAAACGTATCAATCCATGAGTTCCTTTTTAAAGCTGAAATTAAACCTAAAGGTATACCTATGGTTAAAATGAATATCTCAGCAAATAGAGCTAACTGAAATGTTGTAGGGAATCGAAGGAAAATATCGTCGAAAATATACCTGCTAGTTAAAGGGTTAACTATTGCTCCTTCATGTGTAGGTGAGGTGAAGTAGCTTATAATACCTTTCATTACGAAAATGTATTGAATGTACCAAGGATCATCTAGGTGATATTGTTTTCTAATTCTAGCAACAATTTCTGGCCTTGCTCTTTCTCCTCCAGCCCATGCTCGGGCGGGATCTGCTGGAATAATGTTAGCTATTATAAATACTATTAGTGTTACACCTATTATCGTAGGTATGAAAGTTATTGCTCTTCTAATTAGGTACTCTTTTAGCCCAGCCAACCCTCCAACCCTTCTAGGTAAATGTTCTAAGCTTATTCATAGTAGTTGAAAAGAAGCTATCTAATAAACTTTATCATTTTATGAACATCTAATATTGTATGTAAGTAGGTTAAAAAATTTTTATGTTATTTTAATGGTTTAATTAGAAAAATGTTTTGGTATTTTTATGGCTTGTAACCGTAGAGCTCTTCCCATAATGTTGCGTTCCAGTAGTATGGGTTAAGCTCTAGTACTATGTAGCTGTCTTCTACGTATTCTTTAACGTAGAATGGTCCGGTGCTTACCGGTTTCTCTGCTAGTAGTTTGTGTATTGGATCTTCTTCGCCTGGTTGCACGTAGGCTGCCCAAGCTGATGGGTTCTTACCCCATTCACCGGCTTCCATTGCTTCCTCATACTTGTCTCCAAGCATATACTCTGCAGGAATAATCATGGTGAACGGATCAGCAAGTATACTTAGGAATGGTGTGTATGGATGGTAGAGTTTCAGTAAGACAACTCCAGCAGTGTCTCCTTCATAGCCGAAGAAGCTTAGTAACTCGTCTAGCGAGTGTATTTCGGCTGTTTTACCTCTCCAAGCAGCTTTCAATGGTTTCTCAGCTAATAAAGCGTTAAATTCGTCCTCTGATAGTACCTTGGATGCATTAACGTCTACGAATTCTCCTATCATCCATGTTGGGTCTAGTTGTGATCTTGCTAGTCTCCATATTTCGAATAAGACGTCAGTAGCATCTATTGGATAAGTCTTGTCATTCCATGGATCATAGGCTACTACTCCACCTCTTATTACGAAGTACCATTCAGTTCTGGATTCGTCGAAAGCCCATGCGACAGCTAGGTTGGGTGAAACTTCCTCAGTTTCTTCTCTCCAGTATGTTACTAGTGTACTTCCTATTTGATGGAATATTTCCCATCCGAAGGATTCGTAGCTCTTAGCTGGGTCAAAGGTATCGGGCCATCCAATAGTTGCTATTACATATGTTTCTGGGTCGTTCTTATACTCCTTAATTCCAGTATCTGCTATTGGTGCATCACTCCACTCCCAGACTAAATCATACCTGTTAGATAGTGTGGGATGATAGTATATTCCTCCAACCCAGTTCCAGTAGTGTCTTAGGAATATGTACTGTCCTAGCCATACGAATGGCATTTCTCTGTTAGAGGCAATTTCTATAGCTTCACATATTGGCTTTCTCAGCGAGATATCTGCTATTCTTCTAGCAGCAATTATTAATGCATCAACTGTTACGTTCCTGTAGAACGCTGGGTTAATGTATGAAAAGCCCCAACCTTCCTCCATAGCTTTCTCTATGGTGAATGTTGCTTCCCAGTCTGGTACATATTGAACTACTAATATCTTCTTGCCTGTTAACTCAGGAACAGTTGCTCCAGTACCTTTTTCACCAACAACAACCCATGCTTCTTCAGTATCAATTACCTTAGCATCCTTCAGGTAGTTAGCTATTTCAGCTGAAGATTCTACGAAGAATGCATTAACCTCCTTGAACTCAATACCACCATAGAACATTGGCCCAGCATAGTTGTCTGGGTCTAAGTAGTCTGGTATCCATCCAACAAGCCATACATCGAAGTCTCCGTGAGCAGTCTTGTGTAGAACTACAGGCCAGCTTAATGGCTGAATTACGATGTTAAATCCTAGCCTACCCCAAGTGTTGGCTAGTAAGGCAGCTGTTTGGGCTCTAGGATCATTACCTATGTTGTAATATATCGTTATCGTATATTGTGATGGATCAATTCCCGCTTTCTCAATTAATGCCTTAGCTTTATCCATATCATATGTGTACTTAATTATGTTGTATTCAGTGTATCCCAGTAAGCCTTTAGGTATGACGCCATAGTATGGAACTAATAATCCAGCATAGACTTTTTCGAATATAGTGTCGTATGGTGTTGCCCAAGCCAATGCTTGTCTGACATATACATTGTTTAATGGTTCTCTTTGAGTGTTTATAACAGCAAAGTAAACTAGTAGTCTTACAAATTCAGGTCTCTTCTCTACAACGATTTGATAGCCGTCAAGGGTTGTTCCTTCAACATCTTTTAATCTGTCAGGTGGTACTGCAGCTCTGTCAGCTACTCCTGTTCTGTATAGCTGAATTCTAGCCGTAGCATCGTTGTTTATGATGTAAATTACTCTCTTATGCATAGTCTTAACTCGTGGTGGTGGCGTAGGCGATGGCGAAGGTGAAGGACTTGGTGATGGGCTTGGTGAAGGAGATGGTGAAACTGGTGGAGTTGTTGGCGATGGAGAAGGTGTTGGCGCTGGTGGTGCAATAGCGTAGTACAGCGCGGCTACAACAACTATTATCAGAATTACTGCTATTGCTATTGCTGCTGTTTTTGAAATAGCTTTTCCTAAACTCATATTTTAGACGCACCCTTTAACTTGTGCACACTTAGTATTCACTCAATTTTGCTCTTAACGTATTTAAATATTTTATGCTTATATAAATTATCTCCTTAAACATTATCCTATAATATGAAGCTACTTATGTTGTGAAACTTACAGAAACCGCTTAAATATCTCTAAGGAACTATTTATGATTAAGAGGGAAGCAAGCTGGAAGCAATAAAAGTTACTAATCTTGGGAAATTTTATGGAACGTTTGAAGCATTAAAAGGAATATCCTTTACTGTCGAGGAGGGAGAAATTTTCGGGTTAATAGGGCCTAATGGTAGTGGTAAAACTACGACTCTTAGAATCTTAGCTACAATACTTAAACCTAGCTATGGAGATGTAA
>Ga0190313_1000038_pt1 | contig 101051 bp, 97 predicted proteins | sample 4870071011_MG_FD_169989 | JGI IMG/M metagenome (GOLD analysis project Ga0190313, IMG submission 169989) | Hydrothermal vent sediment bacterial communities from Southern Trench, Guaymas Basin, Mexico - 4870-07-10-11_MG | ecosystem: Environmental > Aquatic > Marine > Hydrothermal vents > Sediment...
TGGCGCCCTGGCCGGGATTTGAACCCGGGTCACGGGCTCGACAGGCCCGTATACTAACCGGACTATACTACCAGGGCTCGGTTATGATTAGTAGCTTAGTTCTTTATCAACTTTATTGGCCGCTGGGTCTATTGAAGGGTAATATTGCCTTGAAAATAACGTCTTTTAGAGGCCTTGAAGCTGGTCGTTAAGACTCCTTTTGATCTTGAGGAGGTTGTTGCTTCGAGGATTATTGAGCTTGATGCTGGGGTTAGGCTTATTGTTAGGCCTGGTGGTTTGAAGGGGTTGGTGGTCGTTGAGAAATGCGGGGATGCGGAGCTTCTTCGGAGGAGGATTCTGGACGAGGTTCCTGAGGCGGAGTCTGTTCTCCTCGTCGATGAGGTTGTTGAGGCGGATCTAGATAGGATCGTCGAGGCGGCTGTGAGGCTTGCGCGAGAGAGAATCAGCGGCGATGAGAGCTTTGCGGTTAGGACCACGAGGAGGGGGAGACACGGCTTCAGTAGCATCGATGTGAACGTCAGGGTTGGGTCGGCCGTTCAGGCTGCTACCGGGGCTAGGGTCGATCTGGAGAATCCGGATGTGGTAATATATGTTGAGATAATCTTCGATAAGGCTGGGATAAGCATAGTTAGGGGTGAGCGTGAATGGAGGAAGATGACGCCCGAAAAGAGGCCGAGCTATAGGTTCTTCAATAAGCTCTCGATCGCGCAGATGCCATATCTAGGGTCTATCGAGGGCGCGAGGGAGATCGGCAGGAGGATCGGGAGGGCGGTTCAAGCTTATGAGGTCAAGGAGCTGGTAATCACGCCGAATAAGCCCGTTGACGCATTCGAGCTCGAAGCATTCATCTCAGGTCTAAGAGAGGGCATCAAGAGTAGATATGATGTTCAGAAGAAGACTTACGCGAGAAAGGTTGAGCGGGTAAAGGTTCTAGTCCAAGATCTCTACCAGCTTGTAAGGGAGAGGCGGAACGAGCCTCTGATAGTCCTCGAGCCGGAGGGTCTCCAGATGAGGGATGCGCTACCAAGATTAAGGCAGCTCTTCTCAGGAGCTAGCAAGGTCACCTTATTGATAGGGTCGAGGGAAGGCATACCTAAAGGCATCTATAGGATAGCCGGCCTCGTCCTAGACCTAGCTCCGGGAATAACTCTCTCGACCGAGCTAGCCGCACCCTCCGCCCTCGCAGCAATCTACACAGCACTTAACATAACAGGAGAAGACCTGTAATAGGAACCCCTATATCATCAAAATTGCTAGATGAGCCGCATGAAAGGACTAGATAACGTAATCGACCTAAGAGCCAAGAACCCCCTACGCCCCTTCAGACGACCAACCATATAGCTATATATCTAAGCTAACACACCATCAAAACTGGAACCTAGCAACATGGGCCCGTAGCTCAGCCAGGATAGAGCACCGGGCTTTTAACCCGGGGGTCGCGGGTTCAAAGCCCGCCGGGCCCGCAAAAATCTTGTCCCTTAATCTGGTTTTTGATCTTAAAAAATGATTGTTGGGTGTTTTGATCTATTTTCTGGATAGGGTTGTTCCTGAGGTTAGGTCTATTATTGCTCCGCTGTACCCCCAGATAAATCCTCTTATCCCTAGGTTTTCTGCGAAGAGGTTGTTCATCGTTATGATGTTATGGTAGAAGAGCCTTACCTGATCTCCTTGATTAAATTCGTTTGAGAAGTCTTTCCAAGAGACTTCTCCAGCTCCGGCTTTAATCCAATCCCCTCTTGCGAGGGCTAGGATCTTCTGATCTCCAATTTTTAGGATCATGTAGTTCTCTCCTATCTTCTCGACTTCTCCTCGGATGCTTAAGTATATCGATGCGTGCTTATGCCTTTTTATGCAGGCTTTTGCAAGTATCGGCCTGAAGATCGTTATTTCATCTTGCTTTAATCCGAGGAGTATTCCTCCTGTCCCGTTTCCCGCTCTTCTTGTTATGATTATCGCTTTAGCTTCACCGCCTTTCACGTAGCTTTTCGCCTCGATCCAGGGGAGAGCCTCGACCTTATCGGAGACTATGATCCATGTTCCCTTGGCGAATAGCCTCATCTCATCTCCAGCCCCCCTCACCACAGTTATCGTCGAGTTATCGATCGAGATTACCGTGACTTCTTCGGCGATGATCGCCTTCTCTAAATCTCCTTTCATGGGATTCGAAGCATTATCTAGGGCATAGGCTCCTGACATCGATATGATCAGCGAAGCTATTACGATCACCGCTATCATAGTGATCTTCTTATGGGAAAGTTTCAGGCTCATCCTCTCGCATAAAGCTAAGGAGAAAGAAGCCGTTTCTCCTTCTCCTGTTTCGATTCGATACTTATCTCAACGCTCGATCTTCTGGAGGCGATTCATGAGCATGGAGGAAAGGTTTCGGCGATCCTAACCTATGCGAATCTGCCGTATGATAGGTGCATGAAGTATATTGAGGAGCTTTGCGAGAAGGGTTTAGTCGAGAGGGTGGCCGAGGGCTATAGGATTACCGAGAAGGGGTATAGGTTTTTCGAGGAGTTGAAGAGGGCTGAGAGGCTGGCGAAGGCTTTCGGATTCTCCCTCTAACAGACCTCCTCAAAGCTGATCCCCCCGCATGCTGAGCTTTCTCCTCTTAGAACCCAGCTTTACACTTATTAGTCAGCTATGAGTATGGTTTATGTCGTGTCTCCTATTAGGTCTTCTCGCATGAAGAAGGTTAAGAAGGAGCCTGAAGAGCCATCGATCTTGGAGCACTTCCTAGTTCCAAAGCATAGGATCCTCTCCCCAGAGGAGGCTAAGCAGGTCTTAGAAAGGTATAAGGTTAAGCCCCATCAGCTACCCTATATCCTAGCATCAGATCCGGTTGTAAAGGCTATTGGAGCGAAGCCCGGCGATATTATCGAGATAATACGAGACTCTCCGACTGCTGGAAAGGCGGTATACTATCGGCTTGTAGTATCGTCGGAAGAGTAGGGAGATATGGAAAGAGTTAAAGCATGGGGGTGCTTGAGAAGCTTGGGCGTATGGGTAGATTACCTCTTAAATATCGGCTTATCCTTCAGGAAGAAATTTGGGCTGGAGGTGATAGTGTATGCTTAAGCAGGTAGAGCTAAGGCAGGAGGACTTATGGGAGGTTATCAAGGCGTATATCGAGGATGAAGGTCTAGTTCACCATCACCTCAAATCCTATAACTGGTTTATAAAGGAGGGGCTTAACGAGCTGGTGAAATCTCTTGGAGATCTCGAGATCCAGACCAAGTATGGGACTCTCGTCCTGAAGATGCGGAATCCGGAGGTTGGTAAGCCAGTTTTCGAGGAGATTGACGGGACGGTTATAGAGAATGTTACCCCGATGGAGTGTAGGCTTAGAAACCTCACCTATGCCGCGCCGCTCTACGTCGAGATGATGCTATACCTAGACGGCAAGCCCATCCTCCAGAAGCCTGAGAAGGTTAAGGTCGGGATAGTCCCGATAATGGTGAAGTCGGATATCTGCCCGCTATCAAAAATGAGCGAGGAGGAGCTTATGGAGATCGGGGAAGACCCGAAGGATCCCGGAGGATACTTCATCATAAACGGCTCCGAGAGGGTTATCGTCGCCATAGAGGATCTCGCCCCGAATAGGATCCTGATAACCGAGAAGGAGACTAATGGAGGCCAGCTAAGCGCAATAGTGATCTCGACCGCCCATGGTAGGCAGGCGAGAACAGAAGTAACCTATAAGCCGGATGGCCCGGTAAAGGTATTCTTCTCGAGGATCTATAAGGGAATCCCGGCAATAATCATGCTCAGAGCGCTCGGGATGACTAACGATCGAGAGATACTGAACCTCGTTTCTCCGCTTAAGGAGGTTCAGGAGCTTCTCCAGCCATCCTTCGAGGAGGCCGCTGGAATAGATACCGAGCATGAAGCGCTCAGGTATATCGGGAATAGGATAGCATTCGGCTATGCCGAAGAGTATAGGATTCAGAGGGCTGAGCAGCTAATCGATAGCGTCCTCCTACCACATATCGGAACGAATAAGGCTGCGAGATATCAGAAGGCGATCTTCCTCTGCGAGGTCATCGGAAGACTCTTAGAAACCAGCCTCGGGATAAGAAAGCCGACCGATAGAGACCATTATGCGAATAAGAGGCTTAAGCTCGCAGGCCCGCTCCTAATGGAGCTATACCGCATGGCTTTCATGAAGCTCCTAAGAGATATTAGATACCAGCTTGAGCGTGCCGCCGCATCTAGATACCCCGTAAAAATCTCTACCTTCGTCAGACCCGGGATAATTACGGACTTCGTGAAACATGCCTTCGCCACCGGAAACTGGCCTGGCGGAAGGGTTGGCGTAACCCAGCTCCTCAATAGAACAAACCACCTCGCAACCATAAGCCATCTACGGAGGGTTCAATCACCGCTTAGTAGAAGCCAGCCGCACTTCGAGGCGAGAGACCTACATGGAACCCACTGGGGTAGGATCTGCCCGGCCGAGACCCCTGAGGGGAGTAACTGCGGCCTGGTCAAGAACCTCGCTCTCACAGCCGAGATAAGCTATCCGGTTAGAAAGCGGGGTCTCTTAGAGAAGCTCTACTCCCTTGGAGTAGTCCCGCTCTCCGAAGCGATAATGAAGAGGAAGCATTATGCAGCGAAAGTCTTCGTAGATGGTCTCCTAATAGGCTATCATGCTAACGGCGAGAAGCTGGTCGAGAACCTGAGAGAGCTTAGGAGGAGGGGAGAGATAAGCACAAGCGTAAACGTCGCCCTCTACAAGTATCCACATATCCAGGAAGTCTGGATAAACATGGACGAGGGGCGAGTCAGAAGACCATTAATCGTCGTCAAGAATGGAAAGCCGCTCCTAACCAGAGAGCATATCGAAGGCTTGAAGAATAAGACTCTTAGATTCAGGGATCTCGTAGCGATGGGCGTAATAGAGTTCTTAGACGCCGAGGAGGAGGAGAACGCCCTCGTAGCCCTAAGACCTGAAGACGTAACGGAGGAGCATACCCATCTAGAGATATGCCCGTATGCCATCCTAGGAGCCGTAGTCTCGATAATACCCTATGCCGAGCATAACCAGTCTCCGAGAAACATCTACGAGGGAGCTATGGGCAAGCAAGCCCTCGGAATATTCGCAATAAACCACAACCTCAGAGTCGATTCTAGATCCCACCTCCTAGTCTATCCTCAGAAGCCCCTAGTCGTTACGAAGGCCTCGGAGCTCCTCGATCTAGATACCAGGCCGATAGGCCAGAATATGGTGGTCGCGATTCTAACAGGCCAGGGCTATAACATGGAGGATGCCGTGGTCTTAAACAAATCGGCAGTCGAGCGAGGCTTAGCCCTATCCCTAAGCTATAGAGTCTATGAGGTTGAGGCGAGAACCTACATAGGCGGAGAAAAGGACGTAATCAAGATACCAGATCCAAATGTGAGAGGATATAGAGGAGAGCATGCATACCGGGTTCTAGATGCAGATGGCCTCGCCCATATCGAGTCGGATATCTCAGGAGGAACGGTAATCGTAGGCGTTCAGAGCCCGCCTAGATTCTTGGAGGAGTATCAGCGCGCACCCGCCAGAGAACTCGTCTGGAGGGATGCCTCGGAGACGATCCGGCCATCCGAGGCCGGCGTAGTGGATACGATCTTCATTACGAAGAATGAGGAGGGTAATAAGCTCGTCAAGGCGAAGGTTAGATCCTTCTGCGTAGCCGAGATCGGAGATAAGTTCGCTTCGAGGCATGGTCAGAAGGGAGTCGTCGGAATGCTCCTACCCCAGGAAGACATGCCATATACGGAGAGCGGGATAGTCCCAGACCTGATAATCAACCCGCACGCCTTCCCGAGCAGGATGACGATCGGCCAGCTCCTAGAAAGCATAGCGGGAAAGGTCGGAGCGATCAAGGGAGAGTTCATAGATGGAACCCCATTCATGGGCAAGCCTATAGAAGAGCTTAGAAGAGAGCTTGAAGCCCTCGGATTCAAGAGCTCCGGCAAGGAGGTAATGTATGACGGCATAACGGGTAAAAGATATGAGGCCGAGATCTTCATAGGCGTAGTCTATTATCAGAAGCTCCACCACCTAGTCAGGGATAAGATCCACGCAAGGTCTAGAGGTAGGGTTCAGATGCTTACAAGGCAGCCGACCGAGGGTAGGAGCAGAGGTGGAGGATTAAAGTTCGGAGAGATGGAGAGGGACTGCCTAATAGCTCATGGAGCGAGCTTCCTCCTCCTAGACAGGCTCCTAGAGCAGAGCGATAAATACACAGCCCACTTCTGCAAGCTCTGCGGCCTCCCAGCATACTATGACCTGAAGCAGGAGCGTTTCATCTGCCCGGTTCACGGCAAGGATGCCGAGATAGCGACCGTAAGCCTACCATACGCATTCTACCTCCTCCTAGAGGAGATGATGAGCATGTGCATCTATCCTAAGCTACTCTTCGGAGAGGAGGTGTAGGGCATGGCAGCCTCACTCGAAACCCTAATCGGAGTAAAGTTCGGAATCCTAAGCCCAGAAATGATTAGAAAGATGTCTGTGGCCGAGATCTCTAACCCCGACACCTACGACGAGGATGGGATGCCGATACCGACGGGGGTGATGGATCCGAGGCTGGGAACCCTAGAGCCGGGTCAGCGCTGCAAGACCTGCGGAAACACCTATCTCGGATGCCCAGGCCACTTCGGCCATATAGAGCTTCCAGTCCCAGTAATCCACGTAGGATTCGTAAAGCATATCCACATGCTCCTAAGAGCCACATGCAGATCATGCGGTAGAATCCTGATACCCGAAGATGAGATAGCGAAGCTTAAGGCAGAGCTGGAGAAGCTTAAGAAGCTGGGCAGGCTCTCAGCAGAATTCTACTACAGGGTCCTCCAGAAGGCATTATCGGCTCAGACCTGCCCATACTGCGATGAGAAGCAGTATAGGATCGAGCTGGAAAAGCCTACGACCTTCATAGAGGTGATAAACTCCGAGCGGAGAAGGCTTACGCCACAGGCGGTTAGAGCAAGGCTAGAGAGGATAAGAGACGAGGATCTAGAGCTTCTCGGATTCGATCCGAAGATCGCTAGACCAGAGTGGATGGTTCTAACGGTCCTCCCGGTCCCACCCGTCTATGTAAGACCCTCGATCACGCTCGAATCAGGCTTCAGGTCCGAAGACGATCTAACCCATAAGCTTGTAGATATCCTTAGAGTAGTCCAAAGGCTTCGAGAGAATATTAACGCTGGATCGCCATCGCCTGTCATCGCGGAGCTTGCAGACCTCCTCCAATACCACGTAACAACCTATATCAATAACGAGGCTCCGGGGGTCGCTCCAGCAACCCATCGAAGCGGAAGACCTCTGAAAACCCTAGTCCAGAGGCTGAAGGGCAAGGAGGGCAGGTTCAGGCTAAACCTAAGCGGCAAGCGTGTAGATTTCTCGGCGAGAACCGTGATCTCCCCAGATCCGAACCTCAGCATAAACGAGGTCGGAGTCCCGCTCGAGATAGCCATGCAGCTTACAGTTCCTGAGAAGGTAACCGAATGGAATATTGAGAGGCTTAGGCAGCTCGTAAGAAACGGGCCGAACAAGTATCCCGGAGCTAAATACGTCATCAGGCCGGATGGAAAAAGGATTAGGCTATCCTACGTCCAAGACCTAGAGGAGGTCGCGAACGCCCTCGAACCCGGATTCGTAGTCGAGCGTCATCTAATGGATGGAGATATAGTCTTATTCAATCGGCAGCCGAGCCTCCACAGGATCTCCATAATGGCTCACGTGGTCAAAGTTCTCCCATACAAGACGTTCAGGCTTAACCTCTGCGTCTGCACTCCCTATAACGCCGACTTCGATGGAGATGAGATGAATCTCCACGTCCCCCAGAGCGAGGAAGCCCAGACCGAGGCGAGAATACTCCTCCTAGTCCAGAACAACATCCTATCCCCGAGATACGGCGCGCCGATAATCGGAGCGATAAGAGACTTCCTAACAGCAGCCTATCTCCTAACAAAGGACGACACCTATCTAACTAGGAAGGAGATGTCCTACCTCCTAGCAGCAATAGGATACGACGGCGAGCTGCCAGAACCTGAGATAAAGGAGCCTGAGCCGAAGTGGAGCGGGAAACAGCTCTTCAGCCTCCTCCTACCGAAAGGCTTCAACCACACCTTCAGAGCATCCTTCTCCCCAGAGATAGAGGTTGTGATAAAGGACGGCAAGCTCATCAAGGGAGTCATCGATAAGAGCGCGATAGGGGTCGAGAAGGCGAATAGCATCCTCCACAAGATGATAAGCGAATACGGGCCAGACACAACCAAAGAATTCCTAGACAAGCTCGTCAAGCTCCTAAACACCTACCTCAACCTAAGAGGATTCAGCTTCGGCGTAGACGACCTAGAGATACCAGATCAAGCCTATAAGGAGCTCGAGAAGGTCTTCCAGAAGCTCGACCAAGCATTCGAGAAGCTCAAGACAGACTATGAAAAGGGCAAGATAGAGGTCAGGCCTGGAGAGACGCTCGAGCAGGCATTCGAATCCAACATCCTCCAGATAGTATCCGAGGCTAGGGAGGAGGCTGGAAAGATCGCTAGAAAGTATATCGGCGAGGATAGCTCGGCCGTGATAATGGCGAGAACCGGAGCCAGGGGATCTCCGCTAAACATAGACCAGATGGTCGCGGTAGTGGGCCAGCAGGCGGTCAGGAGAGAGCGTATAAAGAGGGGATTCACGGATAGGGTCCTAACCTTCTTCAAGCCGAACGACGTATCGCCGAGAGCCAGAGGATTCGTCTATAGATCATTCACCAAAGGCTTAGACCCGATAGAGTTCTTCTTCCACATGGCCGGAGGAAGGGACGGCCTCGTCGATACCGCGGTAAGAACCCAGCAGAGCGGATACATGCAGCGTAGGCTGATAAACGCCCTCGAAGCTCTCTACGTAGAATACGATGGAACCGTAAGAACGATGGACGAGGGGAAGATAGTCCAATTTCTCTACGGGGAAGATGGAATAGATCCAATGAAGAGCTATCATGGAGAAGCCGTAAACATCGAGATCCTAATCAACAGGCTTGGTCTCACAAAATCCGAGAAACCCGCCTCCCGCGCCGAGATCGAGGAGATAGCAAAGAAATATGAGGGAAGACTTCCACCAAAGATAATCGATAATTTAAAGAGCGAGATCAGGAGGAGGGGATTCTCAGCCGAGGACGCTAAGAAGCTATTCAAGGAAGCATTCTCAGAATACCTCAAGAATAGGATAGAGCCTGGAGAGGCTGTAGGAATAGTAACCGCGCAGTCGATAGGAGAGCCTAGCACCCAGCTAACCCTAAGAACGTTCCACTTCGCAGGAGTTCATGAAGCATCTATTCTAAGAGGTCTCCCAAGGCTTATAGAGATCGTCGATGCAAGGAGAACGCCTTCAACGCCGATGATGAAGGTATATCTGAAGAAGGAGTATGCTCAGAGTGCGGAAGCGGCTCAGAAAATAGCCAAACAACTGAAATACACAACCCTGGAAGATATAACCTCGGACGTCGGCCTGGATCTTAGGAGGAATGCCGTGATAATAATCCTAGATGATAAAGCGATGAGAAATGAAGGAGTTAGCATAAGACAGGTCGATGAAGCAGTCAAATCCCTCAAGCTAAAGTATCAGAGGTCTGGAAAGACCCTGACCGTATATGCTGAGGATAAAGAGATGGATCTAGAGAGGCTTAAGGCAAAACTGATGTCCCTAAGGGTTAAGGGTATTGAGAAGATAACTAAGGCGATAGTCAGATACGAGGATGGAGAATACGTGATACTAACCGAGGGATCGAACCTCAAGCGCGTGATGCAGGTGCCCGAGGTGGATCATAGAAGAGTATGGACGAATAATATCAGGGAGATCGCCTCGGTCCTAGGCATAGAAGCCGCTAGAGCAGCCATCGTAAGAGAGCTTAAACACGTCCTGGACGAGCAGGGGCTAGACGTAGATGTACGCCATCTAATGATAATCGCGGATATGATGACCCTGAGCGGAAGCGTGAAGCAGGTCGGAAGACATGGCGTCGTTAGGCTTAAGGAGAGCCCGCTCGCTAGAGCAGCCTTCGAGATAAGCGTCCAAACCCTAGTAGACGCAGCCGTCAGAGGAGAAGTAGATCATCTAAGAGGAAACGTCGAGAGGATAATAGTCGGAAAAGAGGTCAGGGTCGGAACAGGCCTAGTATCCCTATTAATGGCCTATCCAGGAACCACAAGTACAGAATCGGGTGGAGGGGAAAAGAGGGAGGAGGCGAGCCAGTAAATGTCCTCGATCGAAAAACCTCAGGTAACCGAGATAAAGGATTTGAGACGGCATCTCGAAGTGATCTCTAGAACGGGAAAGCTGATCTTCGGCTTCAGACAATCATATCTTTCAGTATTGCATAGAAAGTCTAAGCTGATAATCCTGGCAAACAACTGCCCGCAAAACCTAGAGCGAGAGATAGTTATAGCATGTAAGATGACTGGAACGCCGTATATCAAAGTTCCATATCCGGGAACCGAGCTAGGGTATATGGCTGGGAAACCATTCTCAGCAGCAGTAATATCGATAATAGATCCAGGGAACTCCACGATCTTAGATGAGATAGCGCCGGAGAAAGAGGAAGAAGCTTATTAGCTACCGGAATTCCGTAAGATGGAGGAGCCTATACCTTGAGCGAGGGAATAAAACTAACCGATAAGGAGATGCGCTATATCTCGCTCTTCGAAGCAGCAACTGGAGCAAGCGTAATCGACTGCATAGAATACGGAGACATGGTGGTCTTCGTGGTAGGCGAGGGAGAGCTTCCAAAAGCTCTCTCAAGTAAGGGATTTAGGATACAGGATTTCGCGAAGCTGATAAAGAAGCGGGTCAAGGTGGTCGAATACTCTAAAGACCCTGCGAAGTTCGTTCAGAACGCGCTCCAGCCAGCAAAGCTCCTCGAACCTGTCAGGATGACCGAGAGGACTGATGGCAAGAAGATAGCCATAGCGGTCGTCGATCCAAGATATAAGGCCATAGCCATAGGAAGGGAGGGCAGGACGATAGAATTAGTCCGCCTCCTAGCCAAAAGACATCACAATATAGAGCACGTAATAATCCGCTAGCCCCACCCCCTTAAGGAATGTTCATTAACTGCCGTTACCCGGCTCAGAATGGTAGAGGTGAGAGATAATTGCCGCAGGATAAGAATCAAAAGCTAATCCTATGGTTTGAAGAGCTTAACAAGGAAGACGTCCCGCTAGTCGGAGGGAAATGCGCAAACCTCGGAGAGATGATAAACGCCGGGATACCCGTGCCCCCGGGGTTCGCGGTCTCCGCCTACACCTATAAGAAGTTCATAGAGGAGACCGGGATAGCCGAAAAGATCTACGACATCCTAGACGAGACGATAACAGATCCAAAAGATCCAAAACAGTATGAGGAGGCCTCGAAGAAGATCAGGGCTTTAATCGAGTCTACCCCGATACCAGACTATATAGAGAAGGCGATCGTAGAGGCTTACAGGGAGCTTTGCAAGAAGACCGGCGTCAAGGACGTCTATGTAGCCGTTAGATCGTCGGCCACGGCCGAGGATCTTCCAGGAGCATCCTTCGCGGGCCAGCAGGAGACATTCCTAAACGTGAGAGGAGAGAAAGAATTGCTCGAATCCGTCAGAAAATGCTGGTCGAGCCTCTTCACCCCGAGAGCCATCTTCTATCGAACCCAGAAGGGGTTCAGGCACGAGAAGGTTCTCATAAGCGTAGCGGTCCAGAAGATGGTGAATAGCAGATCGGCTGGAGTAATGTTCACCCTCCATCCGGTCACCGGTGATAGGAGCAAGATCGTCATTGAGTCCGTTTGGGGTCTTGGAGAAGCGATAGTTTCTGGAGCGGTTACCCCAGATCACTTCGAGGTAGATAAGAACACGTTCAAGATCTTGGTGAAGAATATCGTGAAGAAGGAGGTCGAGTATATCCGGGATCCCAAGACCGGTAAGACGATTCACGCTAAAGTTCCGCCTGAGAGGCAGGAGGCTCCAAGCCTAACCGACGAGGAGGTCGTAGAGCTGGCTAAGATCGCTAAGAAGATCGAGGAGCACTATGGAACGCCCCAAGACATCGAGTTTGCGGTCGACCGAGATCTACCCTTCCCGAAGAACCTATTCATAGTCCAGTCGAGGCCCGAGACCGTCTGGAGCGTGAAGGAGGCCGAGGCCAAGGCCGAGGCGTCTCAGTCAGCTCAAGCAACCTCCGTAGCCGAGGCGAATATAGTCCTCAAGGGGCTGCCGGCAAGCCCGGGAGTCCACGTAGGAAAAGCTAAAGTAGTCTTCTCGCCGGAGGAGGCCGCCAAGGAGATCCAGAAGGGAGATATCCTCGTTACTAAGATGACGAACCCGGACTGGGTTCCATACATGAGGCTGGCCGGAGCCATAGTAACCGATGAGGGTGGGATGACCTGCCACGCAGCCATAGTATCGAGAGAGCTTGGAATACCCTGCATAGTCGGAGCAAGAGAGGCGACCAAGCTGATGAAGAGCGGAGAAACCTATACGGTCGATGCGAGATCCGGCGTAGTCTACGAGGGGTTCGTCGAAGAACTGGTCAAGCCAGCGGAGGAGAAAGCAGCCGCAGCGGCAGAAGCCGTAATAGCTCAAGCGCCGGTCGTAACCGGAACGAAGATCTATGTCAATATCAGCATCCCGGATGTAGCTGAGAAGATCGCGAAGGAGACCCAGGCCGACGGGGTCGGACTACTAAGAGCCGAGCACCTAATGCTAAGCGTAGGAAAGCATCCAAGGCTCCTAATCGAGGAAGGCGGAGAGCAGAAGATGATAGACGCATTCGCCGAGGGGATAAGAAAGGTTGCTCAGGCATTTTACCCGAAGCCCGTCGTCTACAGGTTCCTAGACTTCAAGCCCGATGAGTTCCTAGCTCTACCAGGCGGAGAAAAGTATGAGAAGGAGGCGGGCCACGTCGGCCCCAACCCGCTAATCGGATACAGGGGAGCCTTCCGATACATCAAGGAACCCGACATATTCAGGCTCGAATGCAGGGCGATCAAGAAGGTCAGAGAAGAGTATGGATTGAAGAACGTCTGGGTTATGGTGCCCTTCGTCAGGAGGGTCGAGGAATTCGTCCAGGCCAAGAAGATAATGGAGGAGGAGGGATTGAAGCAGGGACCCGACTTCAAGGTCTGGATAATGGTCGAGGTTCCGAGCACGGTCCTCCTAATCGACAAGTTCATCGAAGCCGGGATCGACGGCGTAAGCTTCGGGACGAACGACCTAACCATGCTAATCCTCGGAATAGACCGGGATGACGCAGCCGTCCAAGAAATCTACGACGAGAGAAACCTCGCCGTTAGAAGAGCGATCAGCCATGTAATCAGAATCTGCAGAAAGCATGGCGTGACAACAAGCGTATGCGGCCAAGCTCCATCAAACTACCCGGAGATAGTTGAGTTCCTAATAAGAGAAGGAGTAACGAGCATCTCCGTAAATCCAGATAAGGTAATAGAAACCAGGAACCTAGTAGCCTCCATCGAGAGAAAGCTAATGCTAGAAGAGCTTAGAGAGCTAAGGGAGCAGGTAAATAACCTTGAACGAAGAAGATCAAGCTCCAAAATCTTCGACTGGGCTCCCGAGCTCGACTAAACCCCCAAAATATTTTCTCAAGCTAGCGGAATTCATCTCAAAACAATATTCTTCTGCGAGGAAGATCGTCGAGATAGGTGTTGGCAGATCGCCATATACAGCCCTTCAGATCAGGAAGTTCCTACCGGAGACGGAGCTCATACTGGTCGACGTAGATGAGCAGGTGGTCGAGGAGCTTCGTAGGCTTGGGTTTAAGGCTGTTAGGGATGATATCCAAGCTCCGAGATTAGAAATCTACGAGAACGCTGATCTACTATACTCGATTAGACCGCCGTTCGAGCTTATCCCAAAGCTAATAGACCTAGCCTCCCTAATAGGCTCCGACCTCATTATAGCACCCCTCTCCGAGGACGCTTATCTCTCAGGAATCGGGAGAGGGCTTAAGATCGTTAGACTTAGAGAAGCGATAGCCTATCTCTTCAAGTCTACGCACAGGTAAGAACGCTTATAACGCATCCAGCTATTGATACTTCATGGCAACACTTGAGCAGGCGAGAATCCTCGGGGGAATAGGCTCTATCCTGGCGATTCTGAGCATCGCGCCGACGGTCGGCCCAGTGTTAGGAGTAATTGGCTTCATCCTAGTATTGATCGCCGTGAAATATATTTCAGACATAACTGGCGATGAATCCATTTTCAAGAACTACTTGATAGCCGTAATAATCACGATAGTAGGAGTGGCGATGCTCAACTTCATCGGTTTTGCGGTTTACGCGGCGTTACTTTCCTCTATAGTCGGAGGGTCTAGAGCATTCTTGAGTAGCTTTTCTCTATCGGTAGTCGGAATCTTCGCCGCTCTCTGGATACTTATGATCATCTCGGCTTACTTCGTCCGTAGGAGTTTCAACGCCATATCAGCTACTCTTAACGTTAAGATGTTCTCGACGGCGGCGCTGCTATATCTAATCGGAGCGATCCTGCTTATAGCGCTCGGAATAGGCGGGATAATATCCTTCGTCGCCCTAATCCTCCAGACAGTGGCATTCTTCCAAATCCCCGTCTCTAAAGCCTAGCCAACGCCCAAAACGATAATATTCCAACCTTCTTTTATTTAACCTGGGCTGAATGAAAAGCAAAGCACTATTGATAATAATTCTAGTCGGTTTATCGTCTTTCGCGGCATCCTACACGATCACTATTCTAAGTATAAGCCATGTTAGAACCACGACCATAAGCGTAAGCGTCGGGGAAGCGACTCAAGATCGTTATCTCGAATCCGCGAAGAAGCTGCTAAACGAGGTCGTGGATTGGGTTGAAGGATTTAGAGGTCTTAAGTTAAAGAAGGAGGTCGAGATAAGGGTTCTCACCAAGGAGTGGGTGATAGAGCATTGGGGTAAGGGCTTCATAAACCTGACCGAGGTCAGGCTCGAGGAGGTCCTACTCAAGTATCTCCTCATAATACCGGAAGACTTCAATCTAACAGAATATAAGATCGGGGTAAGCGGCTATACGATCGCCGCCTCAGCCGATCATACGATATACCTGGTTAGAGAATTCTTCGATCCTAGGGATGAGCTTAGAGCTGGAGCAATTCTAGCGCATGAGCTAACCCATATCCTTCAGGGAGAGTATTTTCGGATACCGGGTCCGGCGACTATGGATGAGAGGAATGCGTTAAACGCTTTAATCGAGGGGGATGCGAACCTAGTCTCATCCACCTATTTAGCTGAGCATGGAGGTGAGAGTAAGCCTCTGGCCGAGTCTAGGCTCAATCCTCTAGACGCTTTATGGCTCTTCCCATACATTTATGGAGAGTCCTTCGTAAGATATGTTTACGAGCATAGGGGCTGGGATGGGGTAAACGCGCTATATCGTGATCCGCCTAGATCGACATCCCAGATACTACATCCAGAGAAATATCTTGGCGGATGGAAGCCTATCAGCCTCGATCCGCCTAAAACGCCTAGCTCCTGCAGCCTGAGGCTGAGGGATACGCTTGGAGAATTCTTCATACGGCAGATGATTAGGGCGCATCTAGACCCCTCGACGGCGAATAGGTCTGCTGAAGGCTGGCTTGGAGACGTAGTCCAGATCTGCGAGAAAGATGACATCTATATCCTCCAGTGGAAGATAGCTTGGGAATCCGAGGAGGATATGTGGGAGTTCTTACAAGCATTTAGGCAGATTTTAAGAGATTTGGATGCGGAGGAGCTTGGTGGAGGCTTATGGATTCTCGGGGATAGGCAGATAAGGATAGAGGAGCTCTCCGAGAATACTCTTCTACTAACTATAAGCCCGGTATCCGCCGGATAAGGTATATAAGGGGGGCTTCTAACTCAGTCCAGAAGATGGGTAACGGAGAGTTTGCGGCGAGGAAGCTCCGGCTTAACCGGAAGAAGTTTAGATGGAGTCAGCGGAAATACCGAGTTAGGATGCTTAGGCTAAAGGAGAAGGTTGATCCCCTCGAGGGCGCCCCGATGGCCAGGGGGATAGTCATCCAGAAGGTCGGTATCGAGTCTAGGCAGCCTAACTCCGCTGTAAGAAAATGCGTCAGAGTCCAGCTGATCAAGAATGGTAAGGTTGTTACGGCATTCTGCCCAGGAGACGGCGCATTAAACGTGATCGACGAGCATGATGAGGTGATAATCTCGGGTATAGGAGGAACCCTTGGAAGAAGCATGGGAGATCTACCTGGAGTCCGCTATAAGGTCGAGCTTGTAAATGGAGTCCCGCTAAACCTGCTCATAACTGGCAAGGCTAAGAAGCCGAAGAGATAAGATAACTTGGATCATAGCAGATGCGGATACCTCAATATGCTATCTGGCGCGAGCGTTACCACCACGCCCCCCTCAAGTTCTTCAGCAACTCTTAGGGAAGCATGGATATTTGCGCCGGCCGATAACCCTCCTATAACCCCCTCGTATCGAATCAGCCTTCTCATGGTCTGCAAAGCTTCATCATAGCTTACCTCAATAACCTCATCCACCAGCTCATGATACCTCTCCCAGATCCCCGGAACCATATCTGACGCCAATCCCTCGATCTTCTCGGATGTAGCCCCTCCTCCAGCGATCATAGAATTCTTAGGCGTAACCCCAATTATCTTCACCCTCCCGCCAAGTTTCTCCCTGAGAAATCTCCCAACCCCTGCTATCGTCCCGCCAGTCCCAATACCCATAACGAAGGCATCTATCCTGCCGTTGAGCTGCCGATATATCTCCGGCCCGGTCGTCTCATAATGTGCTCGAACATTCGCCTCATTATCATATTGGTTCAGAAATACGTATCCATGCTCCTCAGCATATTTCATCGCAGCCTGAACATAGCCTTCCCCGCTTAATGAGGGAACCTTTATCACCTTAGCCCCGAGAGATTTTATCAAGCTAATCTTCGCCTCCGATACCCCTTCCTCGACGAAGATCTCGGCTCTATATCCTAGGATCGATGAAACCCATGCGACGGATATAGCTGTATTCCCGCTCGAAGCCTCGACGACGGTATCCCCGGGCTTTATCAAGCCTCTCCGCTCAGCATCCTTGATCATATAATAGGCGATCCTATCCTTATGGCTTCCAGTAGGATTAAGATACTCGAGCTTAACATAGATCTCAGCGCCGACGCTCTTGGATAATCTGCTCATCCTTACGATCGGAGTATTCCCTATTAAGCTGATGATGATCGCATCCATCATGCCTCTACGCTAAGATCATCCCCCTTATGAATATGCCTGCAGCCCGCTTAATCGACCCTAGGCTAATGCCAGGATCGTGAGCTGGATCAGAAAGACCACGCCCACTATAATCAAGTTCGCTAGCTCCAAGATAATCCTCAAAGTATTGTTTCTTATCCTGCGGTTTATCATCAAGCCGAATCCTCCCAGAGCATGGAGTAGCGCTAGAACCCCGACTAGATAGGGGAAGACTCCGGTATGCAGGAGGATGCACTCTCTTCTCGTTAAAAGTCCGAGGGTAAGCCTAGCAACCTTCGTGGTGGTCAAGCAATAACCCGATAGGTAGAGGAGGAGTAATCCTATCAGGAGAGGGAGTGAAGTATATTCGACTAACGCTAGATAGATTCTGGCCTTAATTTTCCTCCACTTCATCTCGCTGGACCTCGAGTATAGATGCTGTTAAATCTTAGCTAGACTACCGGCGTAAGCCTCGGAACAATATATCCTCTCGAGTAATCGGCTTCAACCGAGTAAAGTGGTGTTCGAGGCTTAACGCCATAGAGTAGGATGCATCCATGCCTTCTAGTAAGCCTAAGATGGATCGTGGCGAGGGGGCTTGCCCGCCTGATAATCTCCGGATAGATGGGCTTGCCTAAGAGTATCGTTAGACCGCTGACATACCGGATCCTCCTGACATCCAGATTTAATAGCGAGATCGCTCCCTCCACGCCCCAGAAATGGGCGATCCAATCAACTCCGACGATCCTTAAAGCAGGCTTACCCTGCTTCCCCATAAGCTCTTCTTCAAGCTCGGTAAATAGCTTATAGCTCTCCTCAAGGTTGCTGGGCTCATAGGGGACTACGTATCGTGGTAAAGTCTTCTCAGAGACCCCCTTCCTCGATACGAATATCCTCGTAAGCTCTGCTAACTTATCCTCGTCTATTCCATAATCTCTCATATAATCCGGGATGTCCATCCACGTGGTTCCTGCCGTGGGAATTATTATGACTGGTCTTCTATTGGCTATAAAATTCGCTATCGTCGGAGATACTATCAGCCGATATTCCGGTGCTGAGATCCTCGAATCTATATCGAGGAGGATTACGGCGCCCCTAGGATAGCCTCCAATAGCCTTATCCAAGTCTGGTATCCCAGTCGAGTAAGCGTTAGGTGGATCCGGTATCGGCTCGTAGCTTTTCGCCTGCTTAGGCTTAACGTACCTGAAGGGTGGAAAAACCTTAAACCCCTCGTGCAGGGTAAAACAGATATCCGGGTTCCTTACCTCTGCGCCTCTCAGCTTCGCTATCCTAAGCTCGCGAATCAGCTTATCCTCATACCTAAGGTTTCTCAGGATTATAACGGCGTCGGCGATAAACTCCTCAAACCCATGCCCTATAGTCTTTTTACCGAAGGGAATCTCCTCTATCAAGATCGTCGTGCAGTTAAGCCTTCTAACAACCCTAGAGAGAAAAACATGTAAGAAAACCCTAACCTCTCTAGGATCCTTAAAGCTTTGGGCGATCGCCGAGAATGGATCTATCACAAGCCTTCTAGCCCCGATAGATTCAACGACGTTCAAGATCTCGCTGATAAGGGAGGAGGCGCCCTCCTCGAGAAGCGTTACCAAACTAAGAAACCTAAAATCCCCTCGCTTCTCAAGCTCCTCGAAATCATATCCTATGCTCCGCATATTCTCATAAAATGCCCTCTTATCCTCAGCTATCGAGGCATAAACCCCTCTCTCACCATGCTCGAGTATTCCATGATAGATGAAGCCTGCGGAGAAGATGGTTTTCCCGGTTCCCGGATTACCTGCAACAAGTATTAATCCGCCCTTAGGTAATCCCGGGATAAGTTCATCAAGCCCCCCAATACCGGAAGCTATAAACATCCTCTATTAAGCCTCCAAGCCATCCTCTCTAAGATACCGGATCTTAGATAAGGATTCCTATCACCTCCTCAAAGCCTCCTCTAGAATTCTCTTAATCTCCCGGCTCGCAGAATCTTCATCAACAAGCATTAACTCGAAAAGCTCATCCGCTGTAGGATAAAGAACTCCAGAAAGCTCTAAAAGCCTTCCACATATTATCTTAAAGGTAACCGTAGCCCCATTCTCGCCAAAAATCTCCTTAAGAGCCTCATAAAATCTCCTCGGCTTATCAAAGAATAGCTGGAGGGGATCTTCACCGAGGATCTTCAAAAGATGATGCATCAAAGCCATATAGCCGCTCCTACCCAGAATAGACTCCAAAACAGCCCTTAGGATGCTCCCCGGAGTCTCATGAGCGTTCATGGATTTAACCATGCACAAAAATATTCACTCATGACAGAATTTTAGGGTTTAGTTAAAATTGTGGGAGATATCCCTCGCTTAATACCTTCCAGCCGAAAATGCTAAAAGTTATTAAGCATGCATTCGAAAAGGCTTAAAATTCAAACTTTCCTTAGCTCGAAGCATTTAAAACCCGTTGGCCATGAAATAGGGAGGAGGAAGGATAACAAGGTAATAGAAGCCTAACCTTTCATTCTCCTGATATCTTCTAAGATCGACTTAAGCTCGAATTCATGTTTAATCTCATCTTCGAGAATCTTCAGAACGAGGTTGTAGGTTATGGGATCCTTATCTTTCACGAATTCGAGTAGCTCGTTATAGACTTTTATCGCGCATTGCTCGCCCTTGATATTCTGCTCAAGCAATCTTACAACAAACGGGTCTTCCGGTTTTTCGTAGCCGCAGTTGGTTAGCTTATACCAGTCCTGCGGGCTTAGGATCGGCGCTCCTCCAAGCTGGAGTATTCGTTCGGCGAGTAGCTCGGCGTGTCCAAGCTCCTCCTTCGCATGCTCCGAAAGCTCTGCTACAACAGCATTTCTCATGGGGCCGACGGCTATCTTCGATCCAACCCAATACTGGTAATAGGCGAGCCATTCATCGGCCAAAGCCTTATTCAAAAGCTCGAGAAGCTTCTTAAGATCGGCTTTAACGATCTCTCTACCCTTAAAACTCTCGCTCAAACTCTATCCCACCTGCAGGATATATTCTGCCTGCAAGTCTTATAAGGTTTGGGTGTGCGGTAGGGGTTTAGGGCTTTAACGTTTGTATCTGAGCATTAACGCCTATAATCCATGAACGGTGGCCATCTTTGGCGTAACCAGCCAGGCTCCAAAGCTTGAAAAGCTCGATCTAAAGCTCAAACCCCTCGAAATATTCAGAGTCCTGAAAGATCATTATCGAGACCTATTCCTTCTAGAATCCTTGACAGGCCCTAATAGGCTTGCGGGCGACTGGCGAAAGAGCGGAGCTACCAGAGTCCGCGATCCACCTCCTAGAGCGGAGTAAGCGGCTAAACCATGAGACGCCGCTTGCGGTCGGATTCGGGATCTCAAGCGCGAGCCAAGCCATAAAACTTGCAAGAATGGGAGCTGATGGAATAATTGTCGGAAGCAAGATAATCTCAACAATAAAAAGAGGCGCGAACGCGGTCGAGGATGTCAAAAACCTCGTCAAAAGCTTTGTCAAAGCCCTTCAGGGCGCGAGCCAGCTCTCTGGCCAATAGGCTAAACTACATCCAAATAGCCTAAAAGCGGATAACAGGTCTCGAATCCTAATGGTAAGGTTTATAGCAAGATAACCACCTCTGCTGAAAGGGCTTCGTGGATCCAGACTTTAGAGAAAAAGCCCCGGCAAAACTTTGGGGACTTGCCGAAGAAAAGCATAGCAGGCTTATCCTTGCCCTCGACCTATACTCCAATAATTCTACACAGCCTCAGGAGGTGATGAATAGATCGATCAGCCTTCTAGAAAGCCTGAAAGACCTGTTAGCCGGAGTCAAGATAGGTCTGCCATTAAGCCTAACCCTAGGTTTTGAGAGGATAGCGGAGCTGCTCGATACCTTCAAGCAAGACTTCTACATGATCGCGGACTTCAAGCTCTCCGATATACCCGATATAAACCAGATCGCCCTAAACTTCTTCAGCAAGCTGGGGTTCGATGCAGCGATAGCCCACCTATTTCAGGGAGGATTAAGGAATCTAAGAAGAAGAAGCATAGACCTCTTCGGCGTGGTCGTGATGAGCCATCCAGATTCAAGGCTTCTCCAAGAAAACTTCCAAAGGCTGATCGAGGAGGCATCTATAGCAGATGTTGATGGCGTAGTGGTAGGAGCTACTAAAGAATCATTCATACGGGCTGCTAGAAAGGCTCTACCCGAGAAGACAATACTATCGCCGGGAGTGGTTGTGCAGGGCGCGAGACCGGGCTCAGCGCTAGAGTATGGGGGAGACTTCGAGATAGTTGGAAGAGCCATAACAAGGTCCCCAGATCCTCTATCATCCGCTAGGAAGATCGTGGAGGCTGAGAGAGATGTCCTCTCTAGATGAGATCATCGGATTGCTAAAGGATGCCAACTGCATAAAGCTGGGAGAATTCACATTAAGCTCGGGCGCTAAGAGCAGAATATACATAGACCTCAGATCAATACTATCCCATCCAACCGAGTTCAAGTCTTTGATAAAGATTTGCAGCAACTTCATCAAGAGAATAGAATTCGATATCCTAGCCGGAATAGAATCCAGCGGAATACCCTTCGCAACCGCCCTAGCCATAGAAAACAGCCTACCCATGATCTATGTTAGGAAGGAGATAAAACAGCATGGGCTCAGAAAGCAGATTGAAGGAGATTTTAAGCCCGGTCTTAAAGCCCTACTGATAGATGATGTCGCGACGACGGGATCATCTCTCCTAAAAGCCGTCGAAGCACTCCGCTCAGAAGGAATCCAGGTTTATGACGCCTTTGTAGTAGTCGATAGAGGGGAAGGTGCGAAGGAGAAGCTTGCAGGCGTTGGAGTGAGATTAAACTCGCTCATAACCCTAGGTCAAATCCTCTCAAGGCTAAAGCTCATGGAGTCTCGTCTGGGAGGTGTTTGGAAGTGTTGAGGGGGAGGGATATCCTCACGGTATTAGACTTGAGTAGAGAGGATTTTGAGGAAGTTTTCAGGGCGGCTGACGAGATGCTGAGGCTGGGCGAGAAGAGGCTTGAGATACTTCGGGGGAGGATCATGGCGACGGCATTCTTCGAGCCAAGCACTAGGACGAGGCTAAGCTTCCAAACCGCGATGATAAGGCTCGGCGGAGAGGTGATAGACTTAGGCGAGGTCGATAAAAGCTCAATAGCCAAGGGAGAAAACCTCTCAGACACGATAAGGATGCTCGACTCATACGCGGACATAATCGTGATAAGGCATAGGCTTGAGGGCGCGGCAAAGCTCGCAGCAGAAATAGCTGAAAACCCTGTGATAAACGCTGGAGATGGAAGCAGAAATCATCCAACCCAAGCATTAATAGACCTATACACGATCAAACACTTCCAAGGCAGGATAGACGGATTAACCATCGGCGTTCTAGGCGATCTAAAGTATGGAAGAGCGACCAACTCGTTCATAGCCGCCCTAACGAAATTCAAGATAGAGAAGATATACTTGATCTCGCCCCCACAGCTAAAGGTCAGAGAGGAGACGAAAGAACTACTCATCGAGAAGGGGATAGAATTCGAGGAAGTCGAGAAACTAGAAGAGGTCGTAGAGGAACTCGACGTCCTCTATGCCAGTAGAATCCAGAAGGAGAGATTCCCGGATCCGAGCGAATACGAGCTGGTCCGGGGGAGCTACGTCATCACGCCCGAAAGCCTGAAGAACGCGAAAGATAACCTGATAATACTCCACCCGCTCCCAAGGGTAGATGAGATAGACTTTAGGGTGGATTCACTACCCTATGCGAAATACTTCGACCAAGCGAGGTTCGGGGTCCCGGTCCGGATGGCCCTCCTAAAACTAATCCTAGTGGGGTGATTCTCGATGTCGAAGAAAGAACTAATCCTGAGAAAGATTAAGGATGGGACGATAATAGATCATATACCCGCAGGCCAGGCCCTCAACCTGCTGAAGCTGATGGGCATAACCGGCAGGGAGGGATTCACCGTAGCCCTAGTAATGAACGTGGAGAGCAAGAAGCTCGGGAAGAAGGATATAATCAAGGTCGAGGGATTGGAGCTGAAGCCCGAAGACACCGATAAGGTCGCCTTGATAGCTCCCATGGCGACGATAAACGTCGTAAGAAACTACGAGGTCGTCGAGAAGAGAAAAGCGGTCCCGCCAAAGATCGTCGAAGGGGTGTTAAAATGCAGGAACCCGAACTGCATAACGAATAAGCCGAATGAGCCGATAAAATCGAGGTTCAGAACAATATGCGTTAATCCGCCGAAGCTGATATGTGAATACTGCAACTACGTGATGACCTACGAGGATATCGTAAAGCAGCTGATCTCGGAGAAATGAGCTATATTCGCGGAACTGTTAGAGAGGTTAGAAGCCTGGCGAAGGGGATCAGAGAATATAGCATAGAGCTTGATAGCAGGATATCTCCAAGCCCGGGACAATTCGCCATGCTCTGGATCCCGAGGATAGGCGAGATCCCACTAAGCTTCGCCGACGTAAATCAATCCATGGTAAAGTTCATAATAGCTAGGGTCGGAAGAGTAACAACGTTCATCCATGAGAATATCGAGGAGGATTCCATAATCTATATCCGCGGCCCCCTTGGAAGAGGATTCAGAATCTCTCCCGGAGGAAATTGCCTGCTGATTGGCGGCGGATATGGCCTCGCGCCGCTATACTTCCTCGCCAAGAAGCTGGTCGAGCTCGGCTGTAAGCCTAAAGCTCTTCTCGGCTTCAAATCCGGCGAAGACGTATTCTATCAAAACGAATTCGAGAGGATATGCGGCGTCGAGATCTCGACGGAGGATGGCTCATATGGATTCAGGGGAACGGTTATAGATTTGATGAGGAAGATCTTGGAGAGGAGCCGATATGATATCGTATATGCTTGCGGAAGGGAGGAGATGCTGCTTAAAGCCGCTCGGCTATGCGTTGAGAAAGGGATCCCGATAGAGGTCTCGCTGGAACGCTACATCAGATGCGGTCTCGGGGTATGTGGATCATGCGTAATAGAGCCTCTCGGGTTAAGAGTTTGTAGGGATGGCCCGGTCTTCGACGGCAGGATCCTATTAATGCTTGAATCTGGTGAGGCGAAGTGATAGACTTGGTAATCGTTGGGAAGGTGTATCTCGATGGCCGGATCGAGGAGGCGGCGATAGGGATAGATGAGGGTAAGATCGTGTCCGTAACTAAGCCGGCTCACGCGCCATCGGCTGAGAAGAAGCTTATCCTAGAATCAGATGAGCTAGCCTTACCCGGAATGGTGGATATGCATGTCCATCTAAGAGATCTAAACCAGAGCTATAAGGAGGACTGGTATACGGGAACTCTTTCAGCGCTTAGAGGAGGGGTTACTCTGGTAGGCGACATGCCGAATAACGATCCTCCTATAACCTCGCTTAGTAGGCTGAGACATAAGCTCGAGATCGCCGAGAGTAAAGCCTTGGTGGATTTCGCATTATACTGCGGGATTCCCGAGAATCCTATCGAGATACCCGAGATTAAGAGGATTGCATGCGGCTTTAAAGCATACCCGGAAGACTATGAGAGATTATGGAGGATCTTCGACCTGCTTAAAGGATCTCTACTCGTCGTCCATGCCGAGGATCCGGAGGTTATAGAGGAGCGGAGGAGGTCTCTTGGGAGAAGTCCTCGGTTAGAGGATCATGCCGAGATCAGGCCGAGGGAGGCGGAGCTAAGAGCGGTCGAGAGATTGCTGAATGCCGCTAGGGGGAAGAGTCTTAGGATGCACTTCACCCATCTTTCTCTAGGCGGGTCAATCTCGAGGACGGTCTCCGCCAGGCTTGATGGCGAGGATATTACATGCGATGTAACCCTACATCACGCCCTCCTCTCATCGGATCTCCTCAGGAGGCTGGGCGGAATAGCCAAGGTAAATCCGCCATTAAGAAGCATGGAGGATGTGAGAGTGGTCTTCAACGCGATTAAATCAGGATGCGTCGACGCAATAGTGTCGGATCATGCCCCACACCTACTCGAGGAAAAGCTTCGCGAAGACTATGACTCGGTTCCGCCGGGATTTCCAGGTCTGGAGATCTACCTCCCCATAATCCTCACCCTGATCCTTGAGCGTAGGCTTCCGCTACAGGCGATAGACCTCTACTCCAAGAATCCCGCGAGGATCCTAGGCGTAGGGAAGGGGGTCATCTCGCCCGGTGTGGACGCGGATATAACGATCGCTAGGCTAGGCGTGGAAAAGAGGATAAATGCATCAAGCTTCTCCTCGAAAGCGAAATACACGCCTTTCGAAGGCTGGGTGGCGAAGGCATCGATCACCAAAGTTTTCCTGAGGGGAGTGCTTGCCTTGGAGGAAGGCGATATAATGGTATCGAGGGGGTTTGGTAGAAATGCGTATAGACCTCGAGACTAACCTAGCCGGAATCGTCCTTAAGAATCCAACAATCCTAGCCTCGGGGATCCTCGGATCATCCTATAGCCTGATGAGGCGGGTCGAGGATGCCGGGGCGGGAGCGATAACCACCAAGACCATCACCCTCGAGCCTAGAGAGGGCTACCCAAACCCGGTTTTCGTAGACTTGGGCTTCGGCTATCTCAACGCTATGGGGCTTCCAAACCCCGGGGTAAAGGGATTTGAAGAAGATCTTAGAAAGGCTTCGAAAAACCTCTCAATACCCTTGATAGTAAGCATCGGTGGGAGAAGCCCAGAAGAATTCCTTAAGGTAGCAGAACATGTTCTCGAGATAGGGTGCGATGCCCTCGAGCTAAACCTTTCATGCCCCCATGTAAGCGGATACGGTCTTGAGATAGGATCCGATCCAAACCTCGCATATAGAATTCTCAAGGATATTAAGGCCATTTCTTCAAAACCCGTCTTCGCGAAGATCTCCATATTCCAAGCACAGCATAAAATTCTCGAGAAATTCATCGGCTCGGGGATAGACGGTATTACGGCCATAAATACGATTAGAGCGCTGGCGATCCACGTAGACTCCATGAAGCCGATCCTATCAAATATATTCGGCGGCCTCTCCGGACCATGCATAAGGCCAATAGCCCTAGCTGCGGTATACCAGATCTATAGGGAGTTTCCAGATATCCCGATAATCGGGATCGGAGGGGTTGAGGATTGGAGAAGCGCTCTAGAATTTATCTTAGCAGGAGCATCCGCTGTAGGGATAGGATCTGGAATAGTTAAAAGAGATCTTGGAATATTTGGAGATGTAGTTGAGGGGCTGAAGGCTTTCCTTAAGAGCAGGGGGATCAAGTCTATCAGGAAGCTGGTAGGATATGCTCATAATGTTTAGACTGGGTGAAGAGGTGTAGCTGCCATGGAGAAGTCCATGGAGACGAAGCTCATCTTCGTAACGGGCGGTGTTTTAAGCGGATTGGGTAAGGGCGTAGTTACGGCATCGATAGGGAAGATACTCCAATTCAGAGGCTATAGGGTCGATGCGGTAAAAATCGACCCCTATCTTAACGTCGATCCCGGAACCCTAAACCCGATAGAGCATGGAGAGGTATTCGTATGCGAGGATATCTGGGAGTTTGAGCCGGCTCCAGGCTATAAGTTTAGGATAGCAGAGATAGATCAAGACTTCGGAACCTATGAGCGATTCCTAGACATGAATATGCATCCATCGAATAACATCACCTCAGGCCAAGTCTATCTAAGCGTGGTCCTGAAGGAGCGGGTTGGAGAATACCTCGGGAAGACCATTCAGGTGATCCCGCATATAACGGATGAGATAAAGGAGAGGATTAAGAGGGCGGCGAGGAGGCTCAACCCGGATGTTCTCTTAATCGAGATAGGCGGAACGGTCGGAGATATAGAGGTGATGCCGTTCCTCGAAGCCCTCCGACAGCTAATCCTAGAACTCGGAAAAGATAATATCTTGCTGGTTCACGTTACCCTCGTCCCATACCTCGAGACCGTTGGACAGCTTAAGACGAAGCCAACCCAGCATAGCGTTAAAGCCCTTCAAAGCATGGGCCTCCAACCAGATATAATCATAGGTAGAAGCAGGGTGGAGCTTCCAGATGACGTGAAGGAGAAGATAAGCCTCTTCTGCAACGTCCCCAAACACGCCGTGATATCCGATCCAAATCTGGAAACGGCCTACGAGCTTCCACTAATATTCGAGAGGCAGGGTCTCGGAGATCTAATCTGCGAGCTACTACATCTCCCGGAGAGGAGGCCGGATGCCAGGCTTCTAGAAGAATGGAGGATGATGGTCAGACGCTTCAAGGATGGAGGAGACGTCGTTAGGATAGCGATGCCAGGAAAATACTGCATGATCTCCGATAGCTATATCAGTATCTTGGAAGCCTTAAAGGCGTCGGCCGCGAGCCTAGGGCTGAAAGCCGAGATAAAGCTGATCGAGACCGAGGAATTCGAGAAGGATAGAACGCTTCTGAAAACCTTGGATGACGTCGGCGGAATACTCCTAACACCGGGCTTCGGCGCGAGGGGCGTCGAGGGAATGATTATGGCGGCTGAATACGCCATCAAGAAGCGGATACCATTCCTCGGAATATGCTTCGGAGCCCAGCTACTCTTCGTAGCCTTTACAAGATCAGTCCTCGGATTAAGAGACGCTCATTCAACCGAGATCGATCCAAATACGCCGCATCCCGTCGTCGATCTGCTAAGCGAGCAGAAGAAGGTAGGATTGAAGGGAGGAACTATGAAGCTTGGAGGAAGACCAGTAAAGCTTATCAGGGGAACGAAGCTGCATCAAGCCTATAAAGCGGATAGAGTAGTGGAGAGGTTTAGGCATAGATACCATATCAACCCGGAATACGCAAAACTGGCGGAGGAAAAAGGTCTGAGGATATCCGCTTATGATGAGCTAGATAAAACCATCTGCGGAATAGAGCTTGAAGGAGCATGGATAGTCGGAGTCCAATTCCATCCAGAGTTTAAGAGCAGGCCAAATAAGCCATCCCCACTCTTCCTAGAATTCGTGAAAAACGCATACTTGCATCAAAAAGAGAAGATGTGAAAATCGCCTCGCATCTATGCTGGTCCTGAGCCGATTGTGCTTCTCCGATTCCTCCTCATATTCTTCAGCTTTACGTTTAAGGTTTCCCTTTCCCGTGTTTCTCGCCGCCTGTCATGGGTGGGGCTTTCGGCCCACCGCGACCATGAAACTCTTCTAACATTTTCTTTAGATGCTCCATCTTATGCTCGACGGACTTTATCATCTGCTCCGCCTTATTCAATAGCTTTGAAGCCTCAGGTAGGATTCCTTTTCCAAGATTCTCCTTAGCCTCCTTCACGAGCCCCTCGATTAGTGAGAGGGTAGCATTTACATCCTCGGCTCCTTCGTGATCCGTAAGCTCTTCCAGCTTCTCTCTTAGATCTTTCAGCTCCTCTCTAACCTCATTTATGCTTTCGTTCAGCCTATTAGAGATCTTGGATTTCAGCTTCTCCTCTTTTAAAGCCTCTTCTAAAACTTTCTCAGCATAGGCTATGACCCTCTTGGCTCCGGCGAGCCTCCTCATAACGTCTCCAAAGCTTATGTTCGTTGGCGTGATTTGGCTTGAAAGGTCTTCTAGCATGGAGATCGTCTCATTCAGCTTCTCCGCGATATCCGTCAGGTTCGCTTTCTCCGCCTCTCCTCTAAGCTCCTCCAATTCCTCGAGATACCTCGATATCGTTTCGTTTAGGTCTTCGACCTTCTCCTCTAATATGCTTTCGACCTCCTCCTCTACCTCGCTCTCTGTAATATTTCCAGCCTCATGCTTTAGGAGCAGCCGCTCCATTACCTGCTCTAAGACTTCTCTTGCCGACGTTATCCTCTCGATGGCATGCTCTATTGCCGCTATCGCGACCGGGGAGGCATTAACCTTTTCCAGCCTCTCCTTAACGATTTCGAGAACCTTGAGGACTTTACATGAGGAGTTTAAGGCGGTTTCTAGGCCGTGTATCGCTCCGGAGTGGGTGGCGTTCTCGGTGAAGTTCATAGCGTTCTCGGATAGGTCTAGGGCTCTATGATAGGCGAGCCTCCTCCCGACCTCCTTCATGAGCATGGCAAGCTCCTTAACCGTCAGCCTCTCCTGAAGAGCTTCTCTCAGCCTCTCTCTAATCTCCTCAGCCTCCTCATCGGTTAAATTCATCTTCCTAAGGGTGTTCTCCAGCCTTAGCCTAATCCTCTCCAAGAGCTTTAGGGCGAGTCCATGCTCGCTTTCCGTCGCATTAGCCCTTCTGAGATCTCTAATCTCCTCGAGTAGGCTCTTCGCGTCCGCTATAAACTGCTTAAGCTCATCTGGGGAGAGCGTTGTCAGATTCACCGACGCCATTACGCTGATCTTGTTTTGAAGGCTCTCGGAGATGTTCGCGATGGCGGCCGCCCTCTCAAGCATCCTCTGAAGAACCTCGGCGTGCAGCCTTAGCCTTCTAAGCTCATGGAAATCCTCATCGATATTCTGGACTCCGGCCTGAGCGTATACCGCCCCGATCGAGCCGCTGAGCAGCAACATTACCATGATTACTGAGATGGGCCATAGCCCTAGGCTCCGCATCCCCGGCATCCACCCAGATAAAATACCTCCTACTGGAGATATTAGGGAATCCTAGAAACCCCGGTTCCAAACGGTTTCTCCGATAGGAATCTGGTAGGAACTCTAAGGCTACTCGATATCTCGGATTAGTATAAGCCTATTGAAGGCTCCCTCCTTCACTATCCTTAGATAGCCTAGCTTTTCAAGCTTTTTGACATGCCTCCATAGGGTGGTCTTTGGGATTCCGAGCTCGCTCTGGAGCTTGCCTTGAAGCATATCTCCGCCATTATCCCTTATGAGGGCGAGGATCGCGTAATCGAGTTCTGATAATCTGTATTCCTGCTCGCCTACGGTCTTCGGTGCTCTCCTGATCCTATAGATTATGAAGCCTATTATCGCTATGGCTAGAGCGAAGCCTGCCATGAATGCGATTAACCCATAGTTTAGCGGGGTAGTTTTCTGCTCGATCTCGGTAATTGCCTTGGTTTTAGTGCTCGGGCTGATCGTGGTAGTTGTGGTAGCTGTGGTGCCTGTCTCCGTTCTCGTAGCCTCCTCCACGCTGGTGGTAGTGGTCTCCTCGGTCGCTACGATCATCGGTATAGTAGTCTCGGACTTCGTAGTCGCCTGAACTTGAGTCTGGGTTTCAACCCCTCTCCTAACGACGTATTCGATCTCCTCGGGGGCGTAGAACTCTATCTGGAGGCTATCGTCTAGATAGGTTAGGTTCTCGATCTCCTCGGGGATCGTGAGGAGGATTATCTGAGGGGCTAACAGCAGTTTGATCAGCTCTTCGCCCGTTAGCTCGAAATAGAATACTCCGTCTCTAGAGGAGATATTCACGAGATAGGTTATCTCGGCTTCCCCGGGGGCTGGGGAGAAGAAGTATAGGCTGCCGTTCTCGTAAAGCGGTATAAGGCTCCTATTATCCACAGTAACTTCTATCGTCTCCGGGATGGGCTCAGTCGGAAGCTTAACCTCATTCAAGCCTTCGGAAATCGGGACTTTTAGCCGAGCTTCCGCGACCCCACTGGAATCTATGCTTACCATTATGCTAACAGGCTGAGAAACCAGCAGCAATAGCAGTAGTAAGCAGAGCTTCAAACGCGGCTCCCAGACCTAAACCTCCAAATCGATGACTTTTAAGTCTAATCGCCTGGAGGAGCATCTTTTGATGATCGGAAGGTTTTATTGGTTGGCCGTGTATGGGTTTTGCAGAGTAGTTTGCGATGGATGTTCCGCAGATGCCATGTCCTCGATGCGGGGTCTTTGTAAGCGTCGATAAGATATTTTGTATTCGATGCGGCTATAGGATCATACCCTTAACAAGCTACGACTTGGCGGCATCCGACTTCATCTATCCGCCGGATAGGAATGCTCTCGAAAGCCTAGAGAAGCTTACCCCCTTATCGCCGATAGCCAACGAACTCTTCCTCAAGAAATACGTCAGGGAGATACTCCGCCAGCTTAGAGATCGATTAACCGAGATTAACCTCGAATCCGAGCTTGGACACCTCATTAGAGAATGCGGGATAATCTTGGGACTGAGGTCTCTCCCAAGATCCTATATCCTCTATTCGGATAGGCCGATCGCCTTCACCTTCGGCTCTAAAAGCAGCCAATACCTAGTCTTAAGCAGCAGTCTTCTAAGGCTTATGGATGAGGATGAGCTTAAGGCGACGATAGGCCATGAGCTTGGACATCTTAAATGCGGCCACATAATCTACCACACCCTAGCGGAGATTCTCACGCGAGGAATAGAATTATCGCTCGGCTTCGTTAACGAACTCTTCTCCCTCCTCTCCCCGATGATCAGGCTTCCCCTCCTCTCTTGGCATAGAGACTCCGAGATCTCCGCCGATAGAGCCGCCCTCCTCACGGTCGGAAACCCGGCCAAGATAGCATCACTACTCCAAAAACTCTCGACAACAAAAGAAAACCACGAGCTGGAATCCGATCCGATCGGCGAGCTATTCAGCACCCATCCAACTATTAGAGAGAGGATTGAGAGGGTTATCGAGTTCTATAGGAGCGGGGAATATAGGCTGGCCAAGAAGAAGATAGAGAATAGGCTCAAACTACTCAAGGCGATATCTCCGGTCTGCAGATTCTGCGGAAGCCGGAAGCCTTTAACAAGCCTCTTCTGTCCAGTTTGCGGTAGAAGTCAGGTCTAGCGACCGTTTGCTGGAAAGTCTCGCTGCATAGCCTAAAGTTCATAACAAGCTGGTCTCTGCTTTAGGAAGAGTGGAGTTCGGAGAATGGCGAAGATAGCGGTGATCGCTGAGAAGCCTAGCGTCGCTAGGAGGATTAGGGAGGCTCTGAGATCGGGAGAGCTGATAGTCTCGGCTGTTCGAGGCCACGTCCTAGACTCGGAATTCCCGGAAGGGTTTGGATGGAGGGAGTGCGATCCGGCGAAGCTCTTCGATGTGAGACGCTTCAGGGATGAGGTTAGGGATCTTAAGGCGGTTCGCGAGCTTAGAAGGATCTTTAGGCAGGCAGACCTACTCGTAATAGCGACCGACAACGACTCGGAGGGCGAGCTTATAGGGGCTGAGATCCTAAAGATCTGGAGAGAGATTAGGAGGGATGCGCCGTATAAGCGGATGAGATTCAATAGCACGGATCTTAACGAGCTTCGAAGAGCTTGGCAAAACCTCGAAGACGACCTAAACTGGAGATGGGTGATGAAAGCGCTCTTCAGGCAGAGATTCGACCTCATCACGGGAGCAGCCTTCACGAGGCTTCTAACGCTCTCGATCAGAAAATACAATCGGAGGATAAGGTTGGTTAGCTGGGGGAGCTGCCAGTCGCCAACCCTCTGGTTCATCGTTATGCGTGAGAGGGAGAGGCTCAGCTTTAAGCCGAAGCCATTCTGGACTCTTAAAGCGATCTTCCAGACCGCCTTAGGCGAGAGGTTTGAAGCCGAGACCGAGCGATTCTGGAGCAGGGAGGATGCTCGGAAAGCATACGAGAAAGCTTCCTCGGAGAAGCATGCTATAATCGAGAAGTTTGATCAGAATCTAGTTCAGATCGCTAGGCCAACCCCAATTAGAACAGACGATCTTTTAAGAGACTTAGTGAAGATCACGGGTCAGCCCGCCGCCAAGATACTTCAGGTTGCCGAGGATCTATACGCGGAGGGATATATCTCCTACCCGAGGACGGATACAAATAGATATAGGCCGGATTTCGATTTCGAGAAATGTTTGAAGGCGGCGGTTAAAGGCTTAGGCCTATCGCCTCCCCTCCTCAAGCCTAATCCGAGGCAGGGTAGGCTTGACGACGGAGCTCATACCCCCATCTACCCCATCTCGCCCTATCATGGATCTGGTCTAGCTTTCGAGGTCTGGAGATATATCGCTAAAAGATTTCTAGCGAACGCATTCTATCCAGATGCCTTGAAGAGGGAGCGATCGGCGACGCTCGATCTAGCAGGAATACGGTTTAAGGCGGCCGGGGCCGAGATAATCGAGCAAGGCTTCTTCGAGGTATTCGAGTATTTTAGACCGGCTGATAAGCCTATTCCGGAGCTGAGGGTGGGCGAGCGGGTAACCCTAATCTCGCTTAAGCTTCATGAAGGCAAGACTAGGCCTCCTGATAGATTGACCGAGGCGGAGCTTCTCCGGCTCATGGAAGAGCATGGCATCGGGACGGATGCTACTAGAGCCTCATTCCCCCAGCTGATAAAGGAGAGGGGCTATGTCGTTAAGGAGCGTAAGACGTTCAAGCCCACCGAGTTTGGAATGAAGCTCATCGAAGTATTAGAGTCGATAGATCCGAAGCTCGTAACGCCCGAGACTAGGAGGAGGGTCGAGGAGCTTATGAATAGGATAGAGGCTGGAGAGATATCCTATGAGGAGGCTTTGGAGAGAGCTGCCAAAGAGTATAAGGAGCTTTTCCTAAAGCTTGAGAGCAGGATTCATGAGGAAGCTGCGAAGCTCGCCGTAGCCATGGCCTAGCAATACTCCATGCTTATTATCCACCGGTTATCACTCGATGCGAGGAGGATGGATCAAGAGGTTAAACTTGAAGGGGTTGCGAAAAGGACTGGGAGGAATATCTTCAAGCTGGTCTTAGCGTTGGCAGGCTACGTGGTGGCCTCGCTAATCCTCAACCTATATCTTCCCGGGATCCTGAAGGAGGCAAGCCCTTCTCTCGCGGAGACTTACCTCCAGTATCTTCCATATGTTAATCTCGTCGTGATGCTCGGCTTCGGCTACCTGATAGTAATCTTACTCGCAAATCTCATCTACTGGAATCTTAGGCTTAAGCATCCTCACTCAACCGCCCAGGTGATCAGGAATGCTGTTAAGATAATCGGCATAGGTGCATTGATAGCGTCAGCCCTCGGCGGATCTGGTAACGCGGCTACAGGACTAGCGATAGGAGGCTTCATGGGCATAGTCGCGGGCTTCGCTACGAGAAAAGTTCTAGGCCAGGCTGTCGCAGGCCTATTCCTCCTACTAATGAGACCATTCAAGATCGGAGACCGGGTGATCGTATCGGGCGAGGAGGGGATAATCAAGGATATCACAACCTTTTACACCAAGATCGAGAAAGCGGATGGAGACATAGCGTTAATACCGAATGACGGCGTGATCGGCGGGAAGATAGTCCTGAAAAAGTCCAAGCCCACCCAACAATAATATATCCGAAACCATGCTAGAAGATTCTCGAAAATGTCCTCGATCGAAGAGCTTAGAAACGAGATAGATAGGATCGACGAGGAGCTTCTAACCCTCCTCTCTAGGAGGGTTGAGCTTGCTCGAAGGATTGGCGAGCTTAAAAGGAGGCAGGGGCTACCCATTATAGATCTAGAGCGGGAGGAGAGAGTGATCGCTAAGAGCATGGATCTAGCCAAGAGCCTAGGATTAGATCCAGAGCTAATGAATCTAGCCATCAGAGCCATAATCGGCATCTGTAGAAAGGCTCAAACCCCTCTAAGAGTAGCCTTCCTAGGCCCCAGAGGATCTTTCAGCGAGGAAGCCGCTCTTAAAGCGTTCTTGGACTCGGGCGTCGAGCTTCAGCCCATGCCGAGTATAAGAGATGTCTTTAGAGCGGTCGAGGCGGGAGACTCGGACTACGGCGTCGTCCCTGTCGAAAACTCTATCGAGGGCGGGGTTAAGGAGACCCTAGACCTCCTCCAAGAAACCAGCCTAAGAATATGCGGAGAAGTCAAGGTTAGGATAAGCCTAAACCTCGTCGCAAGACCGGGGACGAGGCTAGAGGACGTAAGGATCGTCCTAAGCCATCCTCACGCCCTAGCCCAGTGTAGATCCTTCCTGAGCAGAGTCTTGAAAAATGCTAGGCTTGAAGGCTGCTCGAGCACGGCCGAGGCTGTTAGGAAGGCCGTTAGCCTCGATGATGCGGCCGCGATAGCGTCTAGAAATGCCGCAACGCTCTACGGCGGAGTAATCCTAGCAAGCGATATCCAAGATGTAAAAGATGATGTCACTAGGTTCTTCGTAATGGGCAAGGCTAGGATTGGGTGGGCGCGCGGCTGCAAAACCTCGATAATCTTCCGGCTCCAGCATAGGCCTGGAAGCCTCTATGAAGCTCTCTCAATCTTCGCTTCGAGAAAGATCAATCTTACGAGGATCGAGTCGAGGCCGGTTAAGGAGAGGCCGTGGGAATACCTCTTCCATGTCGATTTTGAGGGCGATCTCGAGAGGGATGAGAGATGCGTCGAGGCGCTTAAGGAGCTTAAGGAGAAGACGTTATTCCTGAAGGTTCTTGGATCCTATGGAGAGCTTGGCTAGATGGCGGTGGATTTGATGATCGAGATTGAGAAATCTAGGCTCGCGATAGTCGGCGCCGGCGGAATGGCTAGAATACTCGTGAAGATCTTCCGTAAAAGCATTCCAGATATCTCGATAATTTCGAGAAGCTTGGAGAAGGCTAGGAGATTTTCGAGGAGGCTGGGGATAGGTTATGCGAGCCTAGATGAGATAGGCGGATTCGATATCGTCGTCCTGACGCCTCCATCGGATGTTCTTCCAGATGTTGTGAAAAGTATCTCCGATAGGTTGAAGGTTGGATCGCTGGTAATGGATGTTGCATCGATTAAGCTCGGAGTAGTCGATAGGATCTCTCCGATCCTCCCCGAATCAGTAGAATACCTAAGCATTCATCCGCTATTCGGGCCGGCGACCCGGAGGCTGGAGGGGAATAGGGTGATCCTGATACCCGTTCGCGGAGAATCTTACCTAGAACCTATTAGGCGGGTCTTCGAGGAGGCTGGTCTCAGGGTAACCTATTCCTCGCCCGAGGAGCATGACAGGATGATGGCGTTCATCCAGGTCGCACATCACCTATCCTACCTCTCCCTAGCCCTCACCCTATGGAGAAATATAGGGCCGGATAAGACCTCAGACTATCTAACCAGATCTCTTAGGAAGACTTTCAGAATGTTTAGGATGTTTCAAGCAAATCTAAAGGTGATTGAGGAGATTGCACGGCTGAATAGGTTTGGGCATGAGGCTATATCCTCGCTAAAGGAGTCTCTGAATGAATTGGCTAGAGGAGAGCCGGATGCTTGGAGGCTTGCGGAGGAGGCGTTGAAGATTCTTTCTGAGAAGGCTTAGCCAAGCTTCTTCTCGGCTAGGACTGGCGGTATCAGCCCCGCTCTAAGAGCGTGATCCGCCAATACTATCGCAACCATAGCTTCTACTACGGGAACTGCTCTCGGGACGATGCATGGATCATGCCTTCCGGAGATTCTCAACCTCGTCTCGCTTAAACTTCTCAAATCTACGGTCTTCTGCTCTAGCTGGATCGAGCTTGGAGGCTTGAACGCCACTCGAACCATCATCGGCATGCCTGTCGAGATTCCTCCGATAACTCCTCCGGCATCGTTCTTCTCCGAGACTATCCTACCATCTTTCAGAGTTAGCGGATCATTATGCTGCGACCCCATCATTCTAGCAGCCTTGAACCCGGCTCCAAACTCGACCCCCCTAGCGCCTGGGATCGCCATTAAAGCCTTGGCTAGGTCGGCGTCTAGCGCGTCGAAGACTGGCTCGCCCAACCCTATCGGGACTCCGGTAGCCACGCATTCCACGATCCCGCCAACGCTATCCCCCCGGCTTCTAGCCTCAATTATCCTCTTCCTCATCTCCTCGGCGGATCTTGGATCAGGCGCTCTAACATCATTCCTATACCTATACTCCCTGGCCTTATCGAGATCGATCTCCTCCACCCTAACCCCGCCTATCTCAAGAGAATAGGCTATCACCTCTACTCCGAGAACATCTCGTAACAGCTTCCTTGCTATAGCTCCGGCCATAACAAATCCAGCTGTGATTCTTCCAGAGAACCTCCCGCCTCCACGATAATCGTTGAATCCACGATACTTCACGTATGCATAATAGTCCGCGTGGCTTGGCCTAGGCTTATATCTCAAGACCTCATAATCCTCGCTTCTCACATTCCTATTCCAGACTAGCATGCATATCGGCGCGCCAGTAGTATATCCCTCGAAGACGCCTGAGAGTATCTCAACCCTATCCTCCTCCCTCCTCTCCGTCGAGACCAGGCTACTCGAAGGCTTTCTCAAATCCAATTCCCGCTGAATATCCTCCTCTCTGAGCTCTAGGCCGGCCGGGCATCCATCAACAATGGCTCCGACGCATCTTCCATGGCTCTCGCCGAAGCTGACCACGAGAAACCTTTTTCCCAGGACGTTTCCGCTCAACCTCATATCACCTCGAATCTTAGCCCGAGTATCCTAGCATGCTCTAGGAACTGGGGGTATGATATCTCGATCGTTTCAGCTCCCTCGATGATACAGCCTTCGCTAGTCGATGCTGCTAGGATTGTAAGAGCCATGAATACTCGATGATCTCCATGAGCATCTAGCACGCATCCTCCCCTAAGCCTTCCAGCCCCCCTGACCTCGAGGCCATCATCCAGCACCTTCACCTCTACTCCAAGCTTCCTAAGCTCGACCGCCATGGAATCGAGCCTATCGCTCTCCTTAAACCTCGCATGACCAACACCTCTAATGATAACCCGATCCCGAGACCTCGCAGCGAGAACAGCGATTAACGGAAGCAGGTCGGGGCAATCCCTAAGATCAAGCTCCCCTCCATACTCTATTCCAGCACCCCAAACCCTAACCACATCACCGGAATATTCCACGCATCCCCCAAATCTACTGAGAAAATCGATTATAGCGGAATCCGCTTGAGGAAGCCTCGGATCCAATCCGCGAACCCTAACATCCCCCTCGGTTAAACATGCTCCAGCTAGGAAGAATGCCGCCGAGCTAAAATCTCCCGGAATCCTAAAATCGCATGGCCTACCGCTCTGACACCCATCAACCTCGAAGACCGAGTATCCATCCCGTCGAATCTTGAATCCGAACCGCTTCAAAACCTCTATACTCGCATCGATATACGGCTTCGAGACGGGATCCCCCTCGACGATTATCCTAGCGCCCTTCTCGGATCTAGTGGATGCGTATAATAGGGCTGAGATGAACTGGGAGGAAATCTCGCCCGAGATCCTAGTCTCCCCACCCCTAAGCCCGCCACCCCTGACTATTATCGGAGCGGTTCCATCAAGCTTACTAGACCAGCACTCGGCTCCAAGATCCTTCAAAGCATCTAGGAGAGGCTTCATAGGTCTTCTCCTAATCGATTCGTCGCCGGTAAGTATCGCATATCCCCTCGGGATGAGGGATGAGATCGCCGTGAATAATCGTAGGGTTGTTCCAGAGTTCTCGACATCTATCACATCCTCGGGCGTCTTTAAATCCCCGCCCTCCAAGATGACCCCGCCATCCATATCTCTAGTCTCTGCTCCGAGGAGAATGCAGGATCTTAACGTGGCGTCGGTATCCCTTGATCTAAGCGGATTAGCTATCCTAGTAGCTCCATGGGATAGTAGAGCCGCAGCATATGCTCGATGGGTATATGATTTGCTTGGAGGCGCCTCGATTTCCCCTATAAGCCTCGATGGGAACACTCTAACCCTCCTAGCCGTCGCTAATCACCTCCCAGGATGCCTGAAGGTTATTCGGATTGCAGATTATGGTCCTGCCATAGGGTTCCAAGACTTCTCTAACAGCTTCAAGCTTTTCGGGTTCGACGACTGCGGCTATCGCTGGACCGGTTCCCGAGATTCCAGCTCCTAGGGCGCCGGCTCTAAAGCTTTCTATTATCGGGCTTGGCTCGAGCTCTAATGCTAACGCTGTAGCTAATCCGTTTAGAATCATGGCATCCCAGAATCTTCTCCTTAGAGCAAGCTGGGCGGCCTTGAGGTAAACTTCTCTAACTCTCGCCAGCCTGCTACGATCGATCGACCTCGTGTAGATCTTCTTCTCGGGTATCGAGATCACGATCCTCAGGTTTTCCGGCGCCTGCTCTCTAATGATCAGCCTCCTCCCATAGTTATCGGTTATGTTTATTCCCCCGAAGAGGCTTGTATACGCGTCGTCGTAGGCTCCGGTGATTGTTACCCCAGCCTTGATCGATGACTTTATTGCAAGCTCTAGAATCTTCTCCAACGGCATCTTTAGTCCTATCAGCTTGGCGACCGCTAGGGCTACGGCATTCGATGCAGCGCTAGAGCTTTTCAACCCTCTTCCAATCGGGATATTCGATCTAGTCTTTATTCTCAGCCCGATATCGCTTCTGCCAGCATATTCTAAAACGGTTTTAGCGGTCTCGATCACAAGCTTTGGATCCTCTCCCTCGGGTATCACCGCCTCTATCCTACCCGGCTTCTCTAAAACCTCCGCCTCCGCCTCTAGATGTAGATCTACCCCGAATGCTCCACCGATCCCGGTTGGAATAGCGTTAAGTATGCTGATAGCTCCATAGGTCTTGGCCTTAACGACTCTCATTCGATCCACCTCTCTTTAGAGCTTTGATAGCCGCCGCCCTCATCACCTCGACCGGCGCTTCCCTCCCAGTCCATAGTCTGAAAGCATACGCGCCCTGATAGACCAAGACCTCTATCCCGGAGATAGGCTTGGCTCCAGCTCGCTCAGCCTCCTCTAAAAGCCTCGTCTTCAAAGGATTATAGACTAAGTCTAATACGATCGCGCCTCCCGGTATATCATCAGACTCTATCGGCGTCTCCGAGATGTTAGGATGCATCCCGATAGGCGTCGCATTTATTATCACGCTGCATCTTCTCGCCCTCATCCTCCCCTCCTCTAGACCGCAGGCGATCGCCGACCGACCCATATCCTCAATCCATCTAGCAAGCTCCCGCGCCCTCTCCAGAGTTCTATTAGCTATTATGATCTCTTGAAATCCTAGGTTTAGGAGTGCCGCTATGGAAGCTCTTGCAGCGCCGCCCGCGCCGATGACTAGTGCAGGTTCGGATCTCGATGGTTTAGCAATCTTGAGAGCCTCTCTAACGCCATAGACATCGGTATTAAATCCTCGAAGAACCCCTCCGGCATTCACGACGGTATTCACCGCTCCGACAGCTCTCGCCGACTCATCGACCTCGTCTAGGAATCTCATCACGCTAATCTTATGCGGTATCGTAACATTAAATCCCGCGGCTCCCAGAGCCTTAAGCCCGAGGACGGCGGTCTCCAGATCCTCTGCTCCTACGTCGAAGGCTAGGTAGATGTAGTTTAATCCAAGGGCTTTGAATGCAGCATTATGCATTTGGGGCGAGACCGAGTGGCCTACCGGATGGCCGATCAGGCAGCAGAGCCTCGTATCCGAGTCTATCATCCTCAGCCCATCACCATTCTCAATAGCTCATTAAACTCTTGGAATGCTAGCTGGCCCGGGGCAGCTCTCTCTCCCGGAAGACATGCATAGGCTATAGGTGCTCCGAGAATCGGTGAGAGAATTCTTGAGACTATTCCATCCTCCCCCATAGCGAAGGCTATTAGCCTCTCAGGAGGAACGCCGTCTCTATACAGGCTTAGAATCCTAAGATTATCCGAGAACGATCTCGCAGTCGTTACGATCTTCGCGATATCCCCATAGCTTAAAGCCTTCACGGCATCCAGTCTTAAAGCCCGCTCATCCGGGGTCTTAGAAAAATCATGCCTCGAAATTATCAGCCTTGAACGCTCTCTCAAGATCCTCGAGATCTTCTCTAATCCGCTAGTTCCCAGCTCTAGATCCATGTATAGCGGCTTTTCCTCGGAGAGCCTCTCTAAAATCTCTAGACGCTTCTCCTCGCTTCCATCATATCCTCCCCCCTCCCAGCTTGGTCGGAGAGTTACTATCGATCTCTCGGCATAGCTTGACAGGAGATCCCTAATCATCCTGACATCCAGCTTCTCGATATGGTCGAGTCTAAACTCTATAAGATCTGCTCCGAGACCTAATGCTTTCTCCGCCTTCTCCTCCAGTTCGCGGATCGATTTTCCGATAAGGCTTATGCATAGCTTCGTCTTCAAGGATCTTCTCCCTCATTTCTCGATTATGAATTCGTCGATCGCTCTTCCAAAATGTCTTGCAATAGCCTTCGGTATATGGGCTAAGATTTTATCGCCTTGCTTAATCTCTGTCGCGGATATCAGCTTCTCATCAGGCGATACGAGGTTTATCGTCTCGGCATTCTGAATGGTTATCGAGCCTTCGATCTCGCCGGCCCTAACCTTAACCAGCTTTAATGGTCTTCGCTCGATCTTAACCCTCCCGATCGACGCTATTCTAGCTCCGGACTTCGAGACTATCAGCACCCTATCTCCGGCGGCTAGCTCCGAGAGATATCGGGTGGCTCCATTAGGCGCGAGTGTGTATGAGTGTATTGCTCCAGCATTAACCCTAAATGGCCTCGGGGCTGTGAATGCCGATCCGAGGCTCTCGTTATGGACTAGGATCAGGAGCTTGGATGTATTTCCGACGAGCATTCCCTCGCCGAAGTTTAGGATCGAGGTGGTGTCTATGCATGCTCTTTCTCCAAGCCCGATCTCCCTCACCTCGATCACCTCCGCCTCGACGAGCTCGACCTTTCTCGGAGCGGCCACCTGCTCCCCGACCAGATCTATTTCATCGATGCTTTTCACCGGGACTAGAACGCCATCAACCCCCCTCTCCAATACTCCTAGCAGGGTCTCGACCTCCATCGGAGATGAGGCTGCTGCGATAAGCCGGGTTCCAAGCGGCGCTAAATCCGCGATCAAATTCTCTAATGCTATTATCCTCCAATCCTCAGCCCTCACGATTATCTGCTTAGCACCGCTCCTCGCAGCGGCCAAGATTTTCTCGGAATCCTCAGGAGATCTAACAACTATCTCCGGAACAACTCCTTCCCCTGAAATCTCCTCGAACCTCCTCACTACTCTATAATCAGCATCCTCCGACTCATGATATACTTCAACCAAGCTTCTAAGATTTTCAGGAATATTCGCCGGATCGCAGTAAAAGCATCTTATCCCCCTCGCTAAAGCATGCTCGAGGAGCTTTGAGCCGGCTTTCTCTAATGCTAGGATTATCCGCTTATCCATCCTAACATCCCCTCAGGATCTCCAGCGCCTCCTCGACGCTCCTCCCCTCGATGATCACAGCTCTTAATGCTCTAGCCATTAGATCGGGTCTTTCATGCTGGAAGACGTTTCTGCCGAAGGTTACCCCTATGCCTCCCGCCTCGATCACGGCCTTGGCAAGCTCGAGAACCTTTCTATCATCATCCATCCTAGGCCCTCCGGCAGCTACGATCGGCACGGGACAGCTCTCGGTGATGACCTTAATGTCTTCCGGGTTGAAGGACGGCATCGGAACCTTAACGATATCCGCTCCAAGCTCCGCACCAACCCTAGCCACGTGAGCGATGACCATCGGATCCTTGGGATCCTTGATGTTCTCGCCTCTCGGATACATCATCGCTATCAGGGGGACTCCCCACTCATCGCATTTATCGGCGACCGCTCCAAGCTTCATCAGCATCGCCTGCTCATCCCTATTCCCTATATTCACGTGAACCGAGACGGCGTCGGCGCCAAGCCTAAGAGCCTCCTCGACCGAGGCCGCCTGAACCTTCCAATTAGGCGACATCGATAAGCTAGTGCTCGCTGACGCATGCATTATAATTCCAGCCTTAATGGGCTTCGGCAGATTCTTCAGAACCCCCTTATGGACTAGGATCGCCGTAACCCCGCCAGCCTCAAGCCTCTCAATAGTCTCATAGATCCTATCAACTCCCTTAATAGGGCCGGAGCTAACCCCATGATCCATCGGAACGCATAGCATCCTCCCATTCTCCATAATCCTCGCTAGCCTAACATCCTTCCCCCAAACCATCTCCAACACCTCCAAGAATAACCTCCACTAACCCCAGACCAGACCCAGCCAGATACCCTCCAAAACCTATAGAATTTACCCCAGACATATACAACACCACCAAAACAATAAAAGAAAACTAAGCTCAGAGCCCTGGCCTTACGCCAGGGCAAAATAATAGAAGTCGAAATAGCTAAAGCTCCAGAGGCCGAACCAGCCATTAAAGCGGCGCGGAGAAGTCTTCGCCATTATTTCTCGCCTCTGGAGCGCTGGAATATGTGGAGCATCATGGGTATATAAAGCTTCCCAGAACCTGGATGCTCTAAACTTATCTTATTCCAGCCTTATCCTCATTATATCGTTTGGGGTGTAGGCTTTGCACGTCATCCGCTACCTCCCACTCCCAATATTGATTCTAGCATTACTCCTCCCGCTTCTAACTCCGGCTATTAATGCCCAGCCCACGTGGAATTTTAGGGTGGAGCTTCTTCCATCGGAGCTGTATATGGGCGAGTGGGGGATAATCAAGCTAAACATAACGAATATGGACTGCCTCGCTAGAGTATCGGAAGATTTCGAGTTTAAGGGAATTCCCGATGAGGTGTTGAAGGGTATTGAGAGCAGGGCGCAGGAGATGCTTGAATCAGATCTTATCAAAGGATATAATGTCAGCATAGAGTATTCGTATGGCTATGGCGGGGAGGTATATCACGATGCGAAGCTCTCGATAATAGGCGCATGCTCCGGCAGATCGATAAAGATATACCATGCATTAATCTGGTTTGCCTGGAAAAAGTATCCTGGGAGAGATCTTGGAGTTAAAAGCGATGTGAATAAGGAGCTTAAAGCATTCGATCCCATAGAGTATATTTTGGAGGGATCGAGTCCAGGCTCATCAACGATAATCGAGTTCAAGCTGTTCATACCGCCCGACATCCTCCCGGAGGAGCGCACCATGAGGCCGTATCTAGATATCCGAGTCCATTATCCAGGCTGGATAGACTATACGCTGGAGCAGTATCCGACAAGCGGCGCATTCGAGATAAAGCCCTATAGAAGCTTCAACCTCACGATAACGGATTACGACGGCCTAAACCCGATCGCAGGAGCGCGCGTGGTGATTCGGAGGCTAATGCACTACTACGAGGTGAGAGAATACATCACTCCAGAGAACGGGACGATAAGAATTCATAGGCTTAAGGAAGACGACTACGAGATCAGGGTCTACTGGAATAGCAGCTCATATCTTCAAGAATCCCCGCTCATACATATAGGCATACACTCCGCCTATGATCTAGCTTCCTCGAAGAATCTGAAAACGCTCGTTTTTAATGTTGGGATTAACGCGCTTGATAGGAGGGAGAGACCGCTTAGCGGTGCCAGGGTCGTCTTAGATGGGGTCGAGCAGATCGCGGAGGACGGCTTAGCATTATTCCAGCTTGTCCCAAATGGAAACCACTCCCTCCAGATATATTGGAGGAATGTAAAGCTTCTAGATAGATGGATTTGGATAGGATATCATCCAACCATAGCCCCCGAGATCAAGAAGCCCGACTTCCGCTTCACCCTACCGGTTGATGATCTCATAATCCAGGCGGTCGATAGTGGAGGAAACCCGATAGGAGCAGAATTCAAGATAAGGGATCCGGAGGGGCTGCTTCCAGAGATCGAAAGCTATTCGAGGACGGGCTTCCTAAACATAAGCCAACTACCAGTAAAAGACTATCTAATTGAGGTGAGAAACTGCTCCAAGGTATTCAAGTCTTGTGCGGAAGCCTCCGAGGTCTATAAGCCCGGCGGCACCAATACCATAGCCTTGCCCATCCACTCGGTGAAAATCTTAGCCTATTCCATGAGCGGAAAGGCGTTAGAGAATGCAACGATACTTCTAGGTCCAGCCGCCGCCAAAACGGATTCTGAGGGATCAGCATTATTCGCTGGGATTCCGGAGGGAGTTTATCCGATTAAGATTCTATGGCGTAGGATCGAGGTTCATTCCGGAACCATTAGCGTGGAGAGGTCCATCGAGGAGAAGATCATCTGCCCGGTATATGATGTTCGCATAGTTCTTAGGACGGCGGATGATAAGCCTATAGAGGCTAGATGGATTCTCGAAGATCCCTCCGGGAGGATATATGATTCCATGCTTCCCGAAGATACTATAGCGGTGGATTTAATCCCTGATGGAGTATGCCGTCTAACGATCCTCGACCCAGATAATTCCACCCTCATCAACGAGGCTATCAGTGCTAAGGATCTCTCGGAGATGAAGGTGCTTAAGCTTCCGATAGCAGATTTAAGGGTTAAGGTTCTTTGGAGTGATGGTCTTCCGATAGCCGGCGCCAAGCTCATACTGACAAGCCTCTTAGATAATAGGAGTTACTCGGCGATGGCTGATCAGAGGGGAGAAGCGGTATTCCATAATATGCGGTTTGCGGATTATCTTCTCGAGGTGAGGTATCCTAGCGCGCCGTTCTCCATAGCTAGAGAGAATATCACCTTTGAGGGAGGGGTTGTGGAGGTTAGGGCGAGGCAGGCTCAGGTAGCCGTTAAAGTCTTGGACTGGTTTGGGAACCCCCTCAAGAATGCCGTTGTCAAGATCTCGATGTCGGGCATCGTATTCTCGGAGATGGATTCTGGAAGCGATGGCGTAGTAGTCTTTAGAAGATTGCCTTATCTAGCGGCCTATCAAGTCGATGTAAGATACGGCCCTCTCAAGGTTAGGAATTATGCTTATCCGGGTCAGCTTCTCATCGTGAAGCTTGAGGTGATTAAGATTTTCGGATTGACGATTTATGTCTCAGAGATTTTGGCCGCGATACCATACATCATCGCAGCAGTAGTGATTTGCGCCGCGGTCGCCGCCATCCTAATTCTTAGATCCATCGCTAGGAGGAGGTATCAGTAGAGGCTTTCAACTATCTCTATTCCAAGAGATTTCGCAAACTCCTTCTCGGTGGGTTCTGCTGGTCTCCCTATCACGAGTATTATTTTGCTTAGCTTTAGATCGCTTTTAGCTACCCCTAACTTGATTAGGGTCTGGGTTACCGGCTCACCTATAGATGATGCTATCGCTATGACCTCATTATCCTTCTTAGCAACGGCATCAAACTGGTGAACTACCCCAGATTCTCCCGTTAGATGAGCTGGGCTCTCGATGATATATCCTTCGCGCCTAAGCCTTTCAAGCTCTAGATCGATCGTCCTCCTGATCCTATCATATTCGCTAAGCATCTCCTTCGAGGACTCGATCCTCCTAAACGGCTTAACCTCCATACTCTTCTCATCGTAGAGCGTTCCACAGGATCCGCACTTGAAGGCTATATTCGGCTCCTCGAACTCGGCTCCACAATCTAGGCAGCGATACCTCCTATGATACGTCTCTATCCCATCGCTTACCCCGCACTGCGGGCAGACCAGCTTCCCCCCGGATTTGAAGCTCGATTCCGGTCCTATGAATCCGCATGTATGCTTATAGAACTTTAATTCTTCAACCCTGAAGGATCCGCAGTTTCTACATGAAAGGATCGCTACTTGTGAGCATGATTTACAGACTGGGCATGATATTACCGAGAACTCGTGCTCCGCCTCAAATGCGAGCCCTTTCTCAATTAACTGCTCGATCGCTCTTCTAGCATCCTTCTCGGATACCCCAGCTATCTCGGGATAATGGCCCCCTTCCTTACTAGCCGGTATTGGGACTGGTCTAAGCCCGCCCTTGCTCCTCAGAGTCTCTAGGATCCTCGCCTCAATCCTAGCCCCCTCATCGCCTGATAGCCTAGACTCCTCCTTCTCTTCCTCCTTCGATACCTCCTCGCCTACGATCCTAATCGACTCCAGATCCACGTTAGCCTTCCTTCTTCTCAAGAGGTAGAGTGCTAGGAGGACGAGGGCGGCTCCACTTACTAAGCTGATTAAGACCTCAGGCCTTTGGAGCAGTTGAAGGAGGCCGGTGAAGCTCATAGCCGCTTCAGCCTACTCCATTTCACCAGTAGGGGAGTAAGGCTAAATATATTAAGGTGGCGGCTATAACCCCTAGCCCAGCCCTCCAGGTAGTTGCTATGGTATGGTCGCAGAGCTTTGAGACCGCTAAGCCGAGGATTAGGGCGAGGATTACGGCGACCGGGAGTAGGGTGTTTCCAAGACCTTCTAAGGCGAGTTCTCCGAAGATGAAGGGCGCTGGCTGCATTAGGGCTGGGCCTGAGGCTGCTCCGGCTGGAGCATATTTCATCGAGAATTCTTTAAGCGGTCTGGTGATCGCGAAGCTCATTAGGAGGACTATCGGCCCCGCCGCTATGCTGATGATCTCGTAGAATCTAAGCCTCGCTCTCATATCCCGGTAAGCATGATAAAGTCTCTGTGCCGTTCTAGCGACTATTCCGAGTGCTTTTCCTCCCGCCCCGCTCTCCTTAACGACCTTTATCGTTGAGAGGACTAGCTGGAGCTGCCTACTCCTCGGATCCGTCTCGACGCCGATCGAGACCCTTCTAATCTGCTCTGCTACTCTTCCATCTCTTACTAGCTGGAATGATCTCTCGATCGGATAGCCTAGCTCGAGCTTCGTGGCCAGTCCCTGGGCTAGGAGGTGGCCTCCCTCCATCTCTCCTATAGCCTTCTTAACCTCATAGCTTGCTGGGATTGAGAGGGCGATTAATCCTGCTCCTAGGCCGAGGTAGAGCCAGGGATCTATTGTCTGGAATGTTCTGATGGGCAGGGTTAGGAAGATTATGGCTGCTATTACCGCTGCTTGGGCTGGGAGAATCTGCCTCGCCTTCCGGGAGAGCATTACCACCGGGACTCCCTGGAGCGCTACTGCCGCGATATAGGTCGCTATCGAGGAGAGGACGGCTATCGGGAAGACTAGCTCGATCCCTCCTCCGAACATGGCTGTGAAAGAGACGAAGAGCGGGATCAAGATCATTACCATCAGGCTTGCCTCGGCGAGATTCTCGGCGCTCTCGCTCTTCTTCCTCGCACGCTCTCCCGCATACTCCTCCTCATCCCAGAGCAGGACCTGGACTCTAGTCGCTGGATCGAATCCAGTGAAAGCCTCCTCGCCGATAGATCGGATCACGTTCGTAACCCTTCTACTCGGAGCTTGGTAGGCTAGGAGGGCTCCTGGTAGATCTCCCCTCCTCTCCGCCTCCCGTATAATCCTTCCCGCCTCTTGATGGAAGGTTGGTAGAAGCTGCTTCTCCTTAGCCGCTGCCTCGAGAGCTCTTCTAAGGCTCCAGCCGGCTTCGAGCCTCGCATAGAGATAGCTTAGGAAGATCGGTAGCTCTTCTTCGAGCCTAGCCGCCCTCTCCTTCTTCAAGGCTATCGGGGTTGCTGCTAGAAGTCCTGCTAGGGCTATTAGGAGGATCGTGTTAAGGTTTAGGATTCCGCCGAGCTGCTCAAGCAGCTGCGACCACCTCCTCGGTTCTGGCCTGCGCTCTAAGCATATCCGCCCTCCTCCTAATTTCTAGTGCTAGAACCTCCATCGGATCCAGCCCCTTATGGGTGAAGGCGAGCTTCTCCGCAAGCTTCTCGGGCGGCTTGAATTTCCCGCTCACCGAGTCATAGATCAGATTCCATTTTCCTTCTCGGTTTTCGTAGATCTCGGTTATCTGCCTTCTTCCATCCGGCCTCCTCGTTATGAATACGGCGTAGTCTATGAGGGCTAGCTGGTCTGCTCTAAGATTCATGGGATGGCTTGTAAGCCTCCTAACCATATGTTCGAGGTTGTCGGTGTGGAGGGTTGTGGCTGTTCCATGGCCTACGGCTGCCGCCGTAACCATGTCCTGAACCTCTTCTGCCCTAGCCTCTCCCACAGCTATTATGGTCGGCCTATGTCTTAAAGCTGCTTTTAGAAGCTGGGTTAGGGGTATTGCGGTCTGCTTCGCTCCCGGAGCGGTTGGAAGCCTCGCGTAGAGGGGTAGCCAGCCCGGATGACCCTTGAGATTTATCTCTGGATGCTCTTCTATCGTTACGATCTTATAGTTTTCTGGGAGCTGGAGGAGGAGGGAGTTTAGGAGGGTCGTCTTCCCGCTTCCGGTGAGGCCGGCGATTATGATGTTTGATTTTAGCTCTATTGCTAGCCAGAGGGCTGCGGCGACCTCCGAGCTTAGGGTTCCAAGCCTTATCAGCCTGGCGAGCCTATAGGGCTTACGCGGGAACTTTCGGACGGTTATGCTCGAGTGGAGGGAGACCTCCCCCCTCAAGACTCCTGCGACTCGGTCGTAGGTTGGAGTGAGTATCTCGACAACTGGGTTGGCTGGGGTGATCGAGCCTCCAGACCTCTCTACCACGAGCTTGACGAGTCTATCCAATTCCTCATCCGACTCGATTACGACGTTGCTCTCGATCCACTCGTAATGCGGTGCGAGCCTATGGATAAGCCTAACGGGGCCGGGCTGGGTGATCGTGAAATCCTCTATATTCTCGTCAAGCATGAAGACGTGGAGCTTCGAGTATCCCTTAAGCTCTCTAAAGAGATAGTATCTGAACGCGACCGCATCATCGCCCCCAAGCCTCCTAGAATATTTCTCCGCGAGCTTCTCGGGATCGGTCCCCTTCTTAACATACTCCTCCATCGCCCGGTCAAGCATCTTCTTAACGCGATCATTTAGCTCGGGCTCCTCCACCTCGTATAATAGGCTGTTCTTATGCTGTCTAAGCCTGATCACGGCATCCCCGATAAAGTATTCTGCGAAGATCTTTCCAAGCTTCTCCCCGCCTTTATCTTCAGCCATAGATGCTTCCCGTTTGTCCCTACCGCTTCATTTTGTTAAAAACTTTAGCACAGCGTATCTGCGGTAGGGACTTCCACCTCGCCCATAGGGATTTAGGTATCCCTATGGGGTCATGGGCGGCCGTCGAGCCCAACGGAACGGGGCTCCCATCTATGTTTAATCCTGCGGGGCTTGGAGCATCGCTCCCATCGCCCCGCAGGGCTTTGAGGAGGAAGTTCCAGCAAGCGGCGACATCACGATGCCAAAGCTCTCCATCCTTACTACACCTACCTATTCTAGAGCTATTGTCGTAGTTTATTGGAGCGTTGTGAGCTGGGCATAACTTGGATGTGTTCTTTGGGTTAACGTAAACCACTGGTACACCATACTCCTTGGCTTTCTCCTCAACGGCTCTCTGAACGCCTCTGAAACTGGCTTGGAAAATCCTGTGGCGTAGCTGTCTATCTTTTACTCTCTTAATCATGTTGTTAGCTGGCTTCTTACCAAACTTCTCGAGAACGATGGCATAATGCTTTTCGTATGCCAGCCTAACGATTAGGTTCGCAATCTTCCACTTGATATCAGACTTCTTCTTCCTCTCCCTGAGCTTCCTCAAAACCTTTCTCTTAATCCTCGAATTCGCGCCGTAGAGCTTGTCGCTCTTCTTCTGCGCCCTCTTCCTGCGGTAGTAGTATCCGAGAACAAGCTTCTCGATATCGGTCTCGAAGAGATATGCTACACCGTCAACTAGCATGGTAACGTTGTTCTCGTTAACATCAACAGGCAAGAGCCCTTTAGGAATGGACTCTTCAATTTCTTTAACGAAAGTTAAGTAGATTATGAGCCTTCTTTCTCTTTTTTCGAGTTTAACTTTAGCTTCGGAAGCTAGCTCCCATCCTCTGTTAACGTATTTCCAGTACTGCTTGTGAGGCTCGAAGTCTATTGCTATCCAACCTCTGTGAGTAGCTATTCTAATAGATGTCAACGTGCCGGGTTTCCACAGGTGGTCATCGAGCCAAATACTAACCCTCCTAACCTCTGGATAATCTCCCTTAGCTAGACCAAACTTCTTCAACTTCAGGAAACTTTTAGCCCTAGTAGAAGCGTCTTGACAAGCAGTATAGATGTAGTGTGATGGTAGCTGAGGATAAAGGCTCCTCATTTCGCGGTACTTGAGGGCTTTAAGCTTAGTGAAACTCTTAATGTTGTTGTTAATAGCGTAGAGAACTAGCTGTTCAACCATGTTACGGTACATGCCCTCAAGCTCGACGAAAATCCTGAATACCTTCCTAGGAAGCTTAGCGCTCCTAGCTACAACTGTCCTTACTACTCTAGTCAACCTTCTCTACCTCTTGCAGTAACTGCTTGAAACCTTGAACTAGCTTCTTTTTCCTATGACTCCTCATGCCATATAGCTTACCAGCAAACGAAGTGACTATGGCAAGCAGGTCCTCTACAAGTTCTTGATAGGCATCTTTGGGCTCCTCGCCGTAGACGACCTCTATTCTCACACCATATTGTTTGAAGAAGTAGTCTAGGTATTCGAAGCCGAATCTGGTTAGTCTGTCCTTGTAGGTAGCCACAACAGCATCTACTTGTTTGTTTACCACGTGGTCGAAGAGCTTCAGCAAACCTCTACGATTAGTATTGAGACCGCTAGCAACATCGCTCAGAACATCTACTACTTTATATCCCTTTGCAGAGCAGTACTGGGTTAAGCACTCTATTTGCCTCTCTAAATTGCTCTTCTGGTCTGAAGAACTTACACGAGCATAGATAACAGCTCTAACCTCCCTAGCTTCCGTTTTTCCTCCTATAATCCTCTCAACCTCGTTCTCAGGTATCATCCACCTGCCAGAAGGCGTCTTTACTGCTCTAATCTTGCCAGAATATATCCACCTCTTCAAAGTAATGAAGCTAATACCTAGACGCTTACACGCTTCCCTTGGTGGCAACAACCTCTCTGACATCTGCTATTCTCCGACACAAAAAGATATAATTTGAAATATTTAAGCGTTTCAGCCCAGCCATAGCTAGGCCTAAGACGCGGATATATCTGGCCGAGCTTGCCTTAGCCAACCCGTATATACCCCGGGAATCCCAGAATATTAATCAAATCTTACCTCCATCCAAGCACCCGTATCAAACCTGATAAGCACGGAGGAGGATGCTGGAGGCGATTCGAGAACAACCACTTCATAGGTTCTAGGTTCGATTATACGATCCTGATCAGGATTAGGATATGTCTCTTCATCCCAACACCAAAACTCCACCTTGCTTCCGCCGCTCCAAACCTCCATAATCTCAATATTTTCTGAATGAGGATTATAGAGGTATATCTCTCCCGAATCTTTAAAAGCTGCTATTAGAGTTGGCCTAAGCCAAGGCTTAGTCTCGGGCGGAGACGCCGTCGGAAGAGCATAGACTAGGAGAAACGCGACGGCGATGGAAATGCTTAAGAGAATGAGCGCCGAGAGAAGCTCGCTTAACCCCTTACCCCGTGTCTTCAAGCCTCTCAGCAAACAAGGGTCAGCATGCTTATTTAAGCTCTCCTGCAAGAGATGTTCTATTAACAACTAAAAGCATTCTATTTAATGGACTGGCGTTACTCAATTAGAGTTACGGTAAATTGATCTGAGATGACCGTTGCTGGCGGATCTGCGGATCCGGTTATGGTTACAATGCCGTTGCCCCTGATTCTGAATCGGAAGGTAGCTGAAGCGGATCCTCCTGCGGATAATGTAACCCTATCTGGATTAAAGCCCCAATCCTTCCCACTAGGAACATGAATGATGTCGGAAGGATTTTCAGAGTATGAGAGCGTGACATCTCCCTCGTATCCATTATGGCTTATGACTTCTATGTTTATGATTTTCTCATCGTTCCATTCACCTTCTACGTTATCCTCGATGACGTTTATCTCTACGTAGGGTGTAGGCGTGGTTGTCTCAGTAGTAGTTTCTGTTGTTGTCGCGATCGCTGTTCCAGCGGATGCTCTTACTCCTGCCTCGGCCAGCTTGCTCCCGCTCGTCGCGTTTAGGACCCTGAACCAGATAAAGCACTGGGCGCTCTCATCCCAGTAGTCTAGTGCTCTCGCGCTTATCGTGATAGGCGTTGTCATCGTTGTTCTAGTCCTCGTTGTGAAGGTGAGGGTTATCGGCTCAGGCGGCTCGATCCATTCATCCGAGCGGGTTAGGGTCTCGGTGATATAAACCGCGCTCACATCGGCGGCCACAGTCATAGTAGTGGGCTCGGCGACAAAAGTAACATAAGTCCAATCCCAACATATCCATACCCCAGGATTCGCGCATATCCAGCCCTCTTCGGTCTTGCTTGCCGCGATTATTGTTGTTGTGCTATATGTTATGTTGTCTATTCGGGTGGTCGTCGTTATATTCGTCATCATGCACCCGCTTGGGTCTGCCACCACCAGGATCACACCCTCCTCAGGAGTCTCTAGGAGGGCTGCCTTTAGCTTGAGGGTTATGACCGTGGACGAGGCGTTGCCGAGAGTTATATTGGATGGATATGCCTCGATCTCGAGGTGAAATCCTCCTGGAATCGCCTTGAAGAGGTTCCCTCTCTCTGTCATGACATATAGCTCTCCCTCGGGGAAGGTGGCATTCACGTCGTCAACTAACACCACATAGCCTCCAGCTGGAACAATGATCGGATTCGGTGGCTCCCAAAGGCTTGCGGTCGCTCCGGATCTGTCGAGGCCGACTAAATACCTTATTACGGCTCCTATTCCGCCTGTGTTGTTCACCAAGATGGTCCGACCCCTCCTGTCTAAGATCACCTCGATTTTCTCTTGAGCTGCCTCCGCATAGATTCTCTGAGCCTCGGAAGCGGATAAGCTCTGCTGGGTTAGGTAGAGGTAGTAGGTTAGGAAGATCGTCGAGAGGATGCTAACGGCTATAAAGGTCATGAACATTACCGAGATGCCGGCCCTACTCCTCTTCAACCCTAACCTCCAACAAAACAGGACGCCAATTATAAAAATCTCTTTCCAGAAAATTGGAGAGCCCAAGCGTGATTCTACGTGAAGAATTTAAAAGTTTTTCATATTACATCATAGCTGCAGAAGAATGGTTGAGCGGAGTAAAGATTGGATTAGACAGGCAAAGAGAGACCTTGAGGCGGCTGAGCATCAGCTTAGAGGAGGATTCTATGAATGGGCTTGCTTCCTGGCGCAGCAGGCTGCCGAGAAGGCTGTTAAAGCGGTTTTCCAGAAGCTTGGGGCTGAAGCTTTCGGGCACTCGGTTGCGGGTCTCCTCTCATCTCTACCTGAAAATCTTAAACCGGATAGAGTGCTTATCGATTTGGCGAAGGAACTTGACAAAGCATATATCCCGACCAGATATCCTAATGCTCATCCTGAGGGCGCCCCCTTCGAGCTTTACACTAAGGCCGAGGCCGAGAGGCTGATAGAGTATGCGGGAAGAATCGTCAAGTTCTGTGAGGATCTACTATCCAAGATTCAGTAGGGGTGAGCTGATCGAGAGATTGAGGAGATGCGCCGAGGAGCTTTCGAGGAAGCTTCCACTTAAACGTGTGATCTTATTCGGATCGTATGCTTCTGGGAGGCAGACGGCTGCAAGCGATGTAGACGTCCTCATAGTTTATGAGGGGGAGCGGGATAAGAGGGAGGTATATGATCTGTGCTGGGATCTAATCGGGCTGCCAAACCTGGAACTCCACCTATACTCAGAAGACGAATATCTCAAGCTAAGAAAACTAAAACACTCGATAATATGCGAAGCAGAGAACAAAGGAATAATGGTCTGGAGAAGACCTGAGTAAGATGCTTTTTACTTAAAGAGGCTAAGTGAGTTACATATAATAGTTTAAAGCTTAGTTTTTCGGCCGGCAAGATGATCTTCATTCTGGCATGATTATGTCGTTTTAGAGCTGAATGATAGCTAACTTCATCTTAGCGGTTAGAGAGCTTAGGTGGAGGTTTTTGTAGGAGGAAGTTGAGATAAACAAGCACAAAAATAAATTGTTAAGGATCCAACCAAGACTAGTTATTACATTATGCCGTTCTCGATCTTACCGAGATAGCATATACTTGAACGCTCCCTTCGGAGAAGACCACTGTTACATTACCATTCCACACCTCTCCTGCACTATTTGTAAGAGCTCCACTATACGTTATGCTCTTCACACGACCAGGTTCTATTGTAACATCATAGGAATCTATAAGTCCACTGGCATCTCCGAACCTAACCTGAGTTATTGGCACAGAGCCCGTATTCTTTATACTTATTACCAGTATATCATTATCGCCATTTTCAATTAGATCTACGTATTCGATGTTTGCTGCTGGTCTTGCTGATATTGTTGCTGCGTAGCTGAAGTATAGCTGGGCTAGGAGGATTCCGGCGACGACAGTCACGACGAGACCGATGATTATGGCCAGGAGCGGCGATAGCCCCTTCCTAGAACTTCCATTCATTCTCTTCATGCCGGCGAATGCCTCTGCAAGCCGATATATATCCTTTACGAGAGCATACAAGCCTCTAAACCAAGCCTTAGAACATGTATCCCGCCGGAGAGTATCCAAGTATTCCTATTTTGGCCACTTGAGGTCTACGACCCCAATAGACCCTGTCATAATCTTTATCTAACTTCATTCGATCGAAACTAGTGGAGAAAATTGACTAGAGATGCAGTAAACCCGGAGCTAGTGAAGGGTATTTTCAGGGATGCGATTCGGACGATCTTCGGCGAGAATGGCTCCAAGATCCTAGAACTCCATCTAAGAAGGGTCTTAAACAGGGATCCATACGATGCTCTCTACGATAATCCAAAACTATTCTGCGATGGTCTTCGAAGCTTCTTCGGAAACGGCACGAGGGGATTGCTGAGAATAATCGCAGGAACCCTAATCAAGGAATACAAGATCCAGAACATAAGCCCAGATCATCTAGTAAGCCTGCTCGACGCCGAGGACCCGGGATCGAGGACACTCCTATTCAACCTACTCTGCGCATCCTATCACTCGAGGGGAGGTGGAGCATGATAGAGACGGGAATCCCAGGCTTCGACGAACTCGTCGGAGGACTACCAAAAGGAGAACTAGTGATAGTCGCGGGAGGCCCGGGAACGGGAAAGACGATGTTCTCAGCAGGATTCCTCTACTGGGGAGCCGTAAAGCATGGCGAGAAAGGAGTCTACATCTCACTAGCAGAGGATAAAGAGACGTTCATGAGAAACATGAAGCGGGTCGGATACGACTTCGAGAAGCTCGAGCAGGAGAACCTCTTCAAATTCTTCGAAACCCTAACGTTGATGGAGGCCGGGACAACAGAGCTGCTCGAGACGATACTCGAGGAGGCCGCAACATTTGGGGCAGAGAGGCTGGTGATAGACTCGCTAACAGCCCTAGCCCAGGGTCTGAGAAAGCCGAGGGAGCTAAGAGTATTCCTCCACAGCCTACTATCAAGAATAATGAAGGGACTAAACTGCACAACAATCCTAATCGAGGAAGTCCCCTTCGGAGAAAAGAGAATAGGCTACGGGTTCGAGGAATTCGTGGCATCGACGGTAATAATACTCGAGAAAGACGTAATCGACGACAAATTCCTAAGAAGAATGAGGATAGAGAAGCTCCGGGGATCGCCAGTCCCCAATAACCGAGCATGCTTCACCCTAAGAAATGGATTCGAAGTCTTCCCACCCTACAAACATCAAAAAATCGAGAATCCCAGAAGCCTGAAAATGCTTCGAGACCCGCCAAACAGATACTCGACAGGAATAGAAGATCTAGACCTCTATCTCGGAGGCTATCTAAAAGGCTCAACAATCCTCCTAGAAATAGATCCGAGAATCACGCGAGACCAATATCGGATAATAACCTGGCCGCATTCAGCGGGATTCCTCCAAAAGGGAAGACCGATAATAACGATCCCCGAGATGGGAAGCAGCCTAAGAGACGTAAACGCATTCTACGAAGCATATGCAATAACCGGAGAGCAGAGAAAAATGTCAAGACACTTCCTAATAGTAGACTCCGTAGACTATAACCCGCCACAGAACATAATCCCATACGATCCAAGCGAGGGGGTGGACGCGTTTATCAACAAGCTCGAGGACGCCGCAGAAAACCTCCTAAAAGAATACGGAAAACCGCCGCTAATAGCGATGAGCATGGACTCCATAGAATTCAACTACGGCTATGAGGGAACCCTAAAGATCGTAGCAAGGGTATCCGCATGGACCAGGAGGAATGAGGGATTAAGCCTACTCGTGGATAAGCTAACCTTCCCAGAGATATCGAAAAGACTTGCATCGATAGCAACGACTCACCTAAAATTAACTAGAAAGCATGGATGCCTACTACTATATGGGATAAAGCCGAGAACATCACTTTATGCAGTAAAGCTCGAAACCGGAGAAGGATATTATCGGACGAGGCTCATACCAATAACCTAGAGATCTTCTAAACGCATGTAAAACTCTCTTGGAGCAAGCTCTGGAAACTCGCTGGTCTGCAATACTATATGCCTCCTAATATCCAGGCATAGATCACACTTGGAAATATATCCGTCATCCCTCTCCCTATAACCAAACTCCCTCACAGCAAAATCGTATAAATCCCCAAGAGTTCCCTCAATCAAAAATCCTAGAATAGGTCTTTCATCGAGATCCACGCCCTCCTCCAGAAGCTCATCAAGCCTCCTCGCATCCCCTAATGAAAGCCCCCCGCAATACCCCGTGATATAGTTGCCATAGTTATCGATATGCGTATGCCAATCCCTCAAAAGACTAGACCGACAATTCTCATCGAAGAAATATCTGGCAGGATACCTGCGGAATAGATTTCTCAGCTTATAACATGCTCTACCCATAGGAATAAGCTCAACCCATCTAAGCCCCTCCAAGCCAAAGACCTCAAGATACTTCTCAAAGCTCATGGTTCCGCGAAGCCCTATCTGCTTAAACTGCTCATAGAACTCGAGCTGATAAACCATAGTATTGGCTCCGAAGATCCTGCGGCTAAGCTCTATCGCGAGATCCATCCTCTCGAATGGCGTATACTCGACTAGGAAGGGATTCACGCTGATTAGGATTCCATCGAGCCCAGCCTCCTTAAGCTCCCTCAGCCTCTCCTCGCAGGTCTCGGGATTAGCGCACCAGAAGGAGTTAGTCTCGACGAAGACCGACGGTATATCATACTCCTCGGCAAGCTCAACCGCCCTAACTAGAAGAGGATAATTCAGGAAAGGCTCGCCGCCAGTAAAATGCAGACCATAATTAACTCCAACGCTTCTCTCCCCATAAGGCGCCGAAACAATCTTATCGGAAAGCTGGGAAAGAATCTTCTTCAAATCGTTTTCTGAAATCCAATCACCACTCCAGCTTAGAGAGCAAGCATACATGCAATGCCTGCATCTCGAGTTACACTTATATGAGAGGAATATGCCGCACGAGATGGGTTTAGGAGGATAAACCCTAACCATTAGTAATCCCTCCCTCAATACACTATTCAGTCTTATCTGCATGAAGCTTGCTTTACCCTAGCTTATAAGGGCCGATAGTGGCCAACATCTCACTTATTAGGAAAGATATATAAAGGATTCTTATCAATGGCTTGTCTATCACTTACATTTTTGCAAAAATGACGTCTACTTTTTGTAAAAATATATATCTAGTGGGCTCCTAGTTGTTGACGTAAAATGCGCGGAGGAGATAAGAGGAGAATGATGACTTATGCCTGCTTCTTCAGGGAAGTCTTCGAGAAATTCGTGGGGAGAAGTTCGCTAATGGTTCTAGAATATCAGCTTTCTAAAAGGCTTTCAGGAGCCGATCCCTACGAACTCCTACTGGATAATCCTCAGGATTTTTACAGAGCGTTGACCTCTATCTTCGGAGCTGAAGGGAGCTTCACATTCCTAAAGCTGATCTTCAAACGCATCATAGAGGAGTACGCTTTGACCGGGTTGAATCCAGACGAGCTCGCAAGAGCTTTCATAAGTGGAGGAGATGAAGCGAGACGAACCCTCTTATGCCTTCTAAAAAAGCTACCAGTAGTGGAAAATGCATAACCTTAAGTTCTCCTGAAATCAGGGATTCAATAGGTAGATGCCTACCCTCGAACTTAAAACCTTACATTAGTAAGCCTCGGGGGAAGTGGGGATGGAGGAAGTAAAAAAGGTCGTTGAGGCGTTAATGCGTGTAGGACCCCGTTTCTCAGATATCTCAAGAGCGACAGGAGTTCCGGTCTCCACGGTAAGATACATCCTACTGAAGAAGCTGCCGAAACTTGGGCTCTCCGTCCGAGCCTCCATAAACTATGGCGCGTTAGGTCTTCAAAGATACCTAGTGGAGTTTAGGAGCAGCTACCCCCCTCATCATATCTCAAGAATACTGGATCTGCTTGGAGAGTCAATGTACCTAGACTACTATACTTACTCGATGACCGGGAAGAAATTCTTTGCAATATTTGCGATCCCTCCAAAGTATGAAAAAAGCTTCCTAGAGTTTCTGCAAGCCATGGAGCTTCTTGGACTGATAGAGAATGTTGATGCGAGGAAACTTGCTTACATGAGACTTTTACCGTTCATGACCGAGTTCTTCGATTTCTCTAGAGGGGTCTGGTCTCAGGACTGGATGAGCAGGCTGAGAAGCCGCGAAGTTCAGGAAATGATTGAGTATCCAGATCCAAGTCCAAAGATAGATAAAATCGATTTAATGATGCTCGCAGAACTTCAGGAGCAGGTGATACCTTTCAAATATAACCGATTTGCCGCGAAGTTCAGGCTGAGCCGACAGACTATAAGCAAACATTACAAGCACGTCCGAAATCTAATAAGCTTGTTCGCCATAATATGGGTTCCCTTTATGAACCCAGAACTTGTTGTTTCTCCTTTGCTAATTCAGGCAAATTATAAGAACGAGACTAGGAAAATTCTGCTCAGCATACCCTTTACTTATGCTGAGATGAGAAGTGAGAAGGGAGAATATTTTGCTATGCTGATAATTCCGTCCATAGGATTCTACACAACACTTAAGTTTCTAACGGAATCGATAGAGCTGGGCGAGCTGAACTTCCAGGATATGGAGTATAGCGGAAAGTTCTCAATCCAATATCAGCTCTACAAAGAGGGCTCTTGGATAAACCCATTCGAGAAAGGTGTTCAGAACCTACTTGAGATAATACAGAAAAAGAATGTGGGTAATCGCCTTTCTGATGTCTCCTAGCTTAAAGTGGAAGCTTTCCTATCTTCTTTGCAGGAACACCGGTTAAAGCTGCCGCTGTCACTATCGCAGCCTCAACCGCGATTAGCAGTAACATCTCTTTAGAGATGCCCAACTTTAGAGCGACATCCTCAAGGCTCATGCATAATAATGGGTCGGGGAGGTTAATTAACTTTTTTGCAAAAATTCCATAAATCTTTACAATTTAGTTAAGTCCTAAGGAAATCTTATATATTATGTCAGCAAATTCTTTTCTATAGCAGACATCATAATATAGATTGAGGCTTTTGCTATTTTAGAAATGCGGCTGGGGGCAGGTTTCATTTTGCTGATTTTGCTTACGCTTGTTTTAGCTGGTTTTCTAGTATATCGTGTTGGATTTGAAGGTTTTGGATTGTTTCCTCCCAGACCTGACTCGATTCATCCGAGACCCGTTGTCGAACTCTTCTTCGAGCATGAAGGCGGACTAACTGCTGTACGTGATAATACATCGTTAGATGGGCTTATTCCGGAAAGCTTCAAGCTCGTTGTTAGGTTGAGCAATAACAGTAGTGAGCCTAGCGTGAGAGGTGACTTCGCAGCTGGTGTTTTCTTAGCGTTAAAGGGAGCAAAGGTGGAGAGCTATAAGTTACGTGGGTTTATAGGCGTGATCGGCATAAGCGATAATGGTAGCATAAGAAGTCCGATAAATTCCAGCATGCTTGAGCTCTTTGCTGAGAGGCTTGACCCATGGCAATCCATAGAAGCTGAGCTTTATCTCGTTAGGGAGATGAAATCGAACTGCGTTCGGATAGCTTATAGAGGCTGGATCGTGGACGAGGATGACCTAGTCTTAGAGCCTGTTAGTAAAACCAAAGAGCATTACATCGCTCGATATCCTCCTGAGGAGTATCCAGATAATCCGCCAGACTCAAGATGGGCTGGAAGAGACTTCCTGAAATACAGGGTCTATCAGGCGGCTATCTGCTTCTCGTAAAATCAGGACTATCATGTATGAAATTAAACTTTTAAACTCTCTTCACGTGAGAGTACCCTTTTCTAAGGGTTACATGGTAGACCTGATCTGCCGCCTGCTCCACTTCAGGATCATGGGTAACGATTATCGTTTGGGGTATAAGTCCTTTCTCGCCTTTGAAGTTTGTCAAAAGCTTAACAAGCTCTCTTCTTTCTGGGTCTAGATGGGTTGTTGGCTCGTCCATTAGAATGCACCTAATTCGATTCCCCGTTAAGGCTGCGGCAATACCCAGCCTTAAGCATAAAGCGACTGCTGTTTTCTCACCACCGCTCAGCGAATCTATAGTTTGCTCTCCAAGCGGGCCGTAGAGATATACATTGTAATCTTCGTCGAGCCTTAGATCGCTATAAGTCAGGCTGAAGAACTGGAGGAATCTCTTAGCATAGTATTCGATGCTCTTTTTCGCTAAGGTCCTTGCATATCTCTGGACTCCATCCTTGCTAAAGCATTCTCGAATGGTCTTGAGTAGCCTGATATAAGACTCTAGGGCTTTAGCTTTCCTCGACGCCTCCTCCGCCTCGCCGAGCTCCTTCTCCAACCTCTTCCTCTCAGACTCGAGATTCTCCATCTTCTGGATTATGGATGATATAGCGGCTTTCAAATCTCCAATCTCCTTTAGAATCGCGTTCTCCTCTCTCCTAAGCTTCTCATATTCTCCTAGACTATAGCCTGATTTACTTATCCTATCCTCCATCCACTTCTTCTTATTCTCCAGCTCGGCTATCTCGGAGATAAGCCCATTAATCCTTCTCCTGAGGAGTTCGGCTGATCCCAGCGTCTCGATCAATCCTCTTCCTCTCTCTAGCTCGATTAACTCCTCCTCGACTCTCCTCAATCTTGAGAGCTTTTCTTCGAGCTTCTCCTCAAGCTTCTCCAGCTCGCTGCTAGCGTGCTTCGCCGCCTCCGAAAGCCTCTTCAGCTCCGAGAGCTCCGATTCGAGCGACCTAATCTTAATGACCGCTTCCTCGAACCTTTCCCTATCCAGCCTACCAAGCTCATCTAGAATCGAATTGACTCTCTCGAGATCTAGTTTAAGCTCATCCCTCTCAACCTCTAGGATCCTGATCTTATTCTCGACCTCCTCGAGCTCGCCTCTAATCTCCTCCAAGACTCTCTCCCTATGCCTCTCATCCATCGGCCTCTTGCAGAGGGGGCAGACCGCTCCACCTGCCTCAAGCTCCTCCAGATGATTTAGCAGAGATTCTCTCCTGCCTCGAAGCTCTCCAATCTCCTCCATAAGCCTACTTATACGCTCCCTAAGCCTCTCCCTCTCTCCACCATACTCATCTAAAGCTGATGAAAGCTTTTCAGAAAACTCTTCCACCTCGACTGGGCCGGATTGGAGAGCTTCTTCCAGTTTCCTAAGACTTTCTGAGATGAAGCCTTTAAGCGATCTTACCTCATCCGAGACATCGTCAATCCTTCTCCTGATATCCTCTTCCCCGCTCTTCAGGATCTTAAGCTTCGATATCTCTTCTCGAATCTCCTCGACCTCCCTTCTGAGCCTCTCCCTTTCCATCTTCACCTCGTCTAGCCTGCGGATCTTCTCTTCAGCCCCCTCTACTATCTCCAATTCCCTTCTAGCATTATCAAGCTCCCTTCTCTTGCTATCGATAAGCCTCTCTAGTTTGGAGAGTGCTTCGCGAAGCCCCTCAATCCTACTCCTCTCCTCCTCTAAGACCTTAATCCTCTCCTCGACCTCCTTAAGCCTGTCTTCGAGATCTTTTAGCTTCACTCTCTCCGATTCTAGCTTCTTTTGAAGCTCTAGTAATTGGCTGGAATGGTCTTCTAGCGTTCTTCTCAGCTCGGGTTCTCGGCCGGCTTTTTCGCGAAGTCTTTCAAGCCTGTTTTCTAGAATTTTTATCGGTGTTCTCAAGCTCTCCCAGATCTTTTCTAAGGCTTCTATTCCGAGGAGCTTTGATATCAGCTCCTTTCTTTCAGCTGGTCTTGCTTTGAGAAGTTCTGCGATCTCTCCCTGCCTGATGTATGCTGCGTTCAGGAATACGTCTCGGCTTATCCCTAGTATTCTCTCCATCTCCGGTATTACTGTTCGCTCTCCGGCATCCACGAGAATGGGTGATCCGCTTTGCGCATCCTTTAGGACCGCTAACGCTCTTTTTCCCCGCTCTATCTTCCAAGTTATCTCATAGCTTCTCCCATTAGAGCTGAATAATAGCTGGACTTGGGCTGAAAACGCTCTTCTATTAATGAGGTTTTCTTCCCTCCCCCTGCTATGCTCCTTGAATAATGCGTATGAAATCGCGTCGAGGATCGAGGTTTTGCCAGCTCCATTTCTCCCGATTATGGCTGTAAGTCCTTGGGATAACTCTATGACCGTATCCTTGTGGGAGATGAAATTTACGAGCCTGATCTTATGGATTAGCATTCCCCTCGACCTCCTCTGCCCGCTTTAGAATTATCCTCTCAACCTCCTCCAACCCCTTACTGACATAAGCATCGTAGATTGAGAGTGCAAGCTCTATCCCGGACCTGTCAAGATTTCTTGCGGAAAGATATTCCATAAGTATCGATCTCAGATCTATTCTAGAGGGTTCCTCGGTCGGCTCGATTTCTTTGATTTCCTCGATAAGCTCATGCCTATAGTAGAGGACTTTCCCCGTAAGCTCATCTTCTAGGGTTCTCAGGATGCTCCGCCTATCGATCGATCCGCCATATATCTTGAAGTGGATTATGGGCTTCTTTTTCTGGGAGAGGCTCCATCTGGAGACCTCTCTTAATACTTTTTCGAGCTCGCTGGCTTTTATGCTTAGAAGCTTTTGAGGTCTGATGGAGCTTAGATTTATCTCATGTATTATCGGCTCTGAGGTCGAGAAATCTATAAACAGGAATCCTTTACCATTCTTCTCCCATCCGCTTATTTCGGATGTTGAGAATATGTCTATGGAGCCGGGGTATGCCGCCTTAGCACCATTAATCGAGAATGTTTTTCTATCGTGTTCATGGCCTAGGGCGTAGTAGCTATATCCTTTGGGCAGCTTCCTTAGAGCGCTCTCGGGACCTTTAAGCGGTATATGGGCTACCATGATTCTTTTACCGGCTTTTCTCCTAGCTTCTTCGGCTAGTAGCTTAAGCTTATCGAATGCCTCGTTCTTCATGCTGGGCTTAATCCTGTCAAGCCCGGTTAGCAGGATATCCTCTCCAGCCTCCGCATTCCTCAATCCAATATGTTTTGAAACTCCCTCCAGAATCGCTGTTGGCGGCAGGTCTCCGATTCTTCGCGGAATCTCATGATCTCCTATTACGTGATAGATTTCAACTCCCCGAGCCTTAAGCTGCTGGAGTAATTCTCTAGCCTTCATCAAGGCCTTTATAGGTGGTCTCGGGGAATCGAAGAGATCTCCAGCGATTAAGAGGATCTTGGCATGCTCTTTTTGGATGAGCTGGACTGCCTCCTCGAAAGCCTCATAGACGTCTTGCTCTCTCTCGCTAAGCCCGTATTGGGAGTAGCCTAGATGAACGTCAGCCATGTGAGCGATTAAGCTCATGCCATCCTAACTTCTGAAAATCGCCTCGAAAATATGATCTTCTCTCTAGGATTTGGCCGGAGTATGACTAGGATATCACTATCTTTTAATCCTAGCCTTTCTCAAGCCTTCTCTTAAGCTCGTAAAGACTTCTCGCGAGAGACTCTATCCTCCCCCTATTCTCAAGCCTATCGAGATATTCGGCTGGAATCTTCTCAACCCCTCGATGGGCTCCGGCGATGGCTCCCGCCATGCATGCTATAGTATCCCTATCCCCTCCGAGGCTTATCGCATATCGTATAGTGTTCATAGGTTCCTGGCCTCTAAGATAGCAGTAGATCGCCGTCGGAACAGAGTTATAGGCTTCGACGCTATTTCCCAGCTGTCTCACAACAATCCTCCTGGATGCATCTATCTCGAGGAGCTGGGGAATTATCTCGAGCTTTTTCCGATAGACTGCGCTTAAACCTAGATCGATTAGCTTTTCGACGAGTTCGACTGCGTTGGCAGGCTTATCGTAGTCTAGTTTTACGGCGTAGGCTATTGTAGCAGCCTCGATCAAAGCTCCCTCGACGGCTAATGGATGGTTATGGGTTGGCTTGCAAGCCTTCTCGACAGCCTCTCTAAGTCTCCCGAGATCATCATGATAGAAGAGTCCTACGGGAGCAATCCTCATGGCGCCGCCATTACCGTAGGATCCTCCGGGATACAGCCTCTTATCAAGCTCAAGCAACCCCTCCCCCCGCTTAATCAGCCTAAATATCCTCGGAGGCCCCGGGCCATATCCCCTCCAAGGCTCCCGCTCATATGCTTCAACGAATTTCCAGGCGAGCCTCTCCGGATCGATTTCTCCCTCGCATTCGATTATCGTCTCCGCTAGGACGATCATCATGGCCGTATCATCGGTATAGCATAATGTTCCATCTCTTGGGCGATAGAATGAGGCTCCGAGGGCATCGCCTAGGGCTGCCGAAAGCATGCATCCTATAAACTTGCTAAGCATGCCCCCTTATCCTCGCGTCCAGATACGGAGCTTAGCCGATATACTGCGTGTTATCCGTGTCGAAATCCTTGACCAGCTCGGCATCAGCCTCACCTGCGCCCACCTCCTGCCCTAGCATCGAGTCCAGCTTATCCAATCCTCTAACAGCTATCCTGTAGGCAGGATGATCCTCTCCCAAGGTCTCTCTAATGACTCTTAGCGAAAGCATCCTTGCCTCATCCTCATCTAAAATTCCGAGACTGTGAAGATATTCGTGGAGTAGGATCGAGAAGATGTATGAGTTTATCTCAAGCTTATCCTTAGCCGATTTTAGCAGCGCCTCCAGATACCTCCTATTCATTATAATGGCATTAGATCCGACCTGATGTAATGCACCAACCTTATCCGGAAGATCCATTAATATGAGTTCTAGACCGGCTCGCCTAACCCCCAAAACCTCCTGAACAGCGCTCTTAACCACCTTGAAAACCTCTCCAAAGCTATCCGCGAGCTCAAGCCTTCTCCTCAACTCTCTCCTCAATCATACCACCTCGAGGTTTAACCAAAGGTATCCTCTAGCCTCCGGGTATTTATTGCTATCCCAGCCAGCATGCCTATGCTAGTCTCGCAGTATTCATCATGATATTTTCGAGAGACTATCTAGCAGAATTTTATCTTTCTAAATCTTCTGACGAGCTGCTGAACATCTCTTCTAACCTTTTTTGGATCCTCGTTGTCGAAGGCTCTCTTAACGAGCTTTGCTATTCTGGCCATCTCCCTCTTCCCCATCCCCCTTCTAGTCACCTCGGATACGCCGAGCCTAAGGTCGGCATCCGATATTATCCCGCATTCCTCAAGCCTATCTCGTAAAGCTATTCTGGTCTCGCGATCCGGTATATCCAATATGGTTTGATGAGACTTGGTGAATCCATGCTCCTTCGCCTTAACGGGGATTCCAAGAGCGTCGAGGTTCCTCGCAAGCTCGTACGCGTTCTCGATGATCTTTCTCGCATACTGCCTAGCATATCTCAGCATCTCCTCAAAGCATACGGCAAGCGCCGCGATCTTATTGAAATGAACATTATCAGCGATCTTATGGAAGATGTTATCGAAGAGCCTCTTGTAGATCTCCTCATTATTGGTTAGGATGAGGCCTCCCTGAGGGCCTGGGAACGTTTTATGGGTTGATGCGAAGAGTATATCCGCCCCCTCTCTTAGCGGGTCTTGGAAGGTTTCGCCGGCGATCAGACCTAGGACATGCGATCCATCATAGGCTAGGACTCCACCATATTCATGGACTGCCTCGGCCAGCTCCTTAACCGGGTGAGGGAATAGCATATAGCTTCCACCTAGGACTACGAGATCAGGCTTTTCAGCCCTAATCACCTCTATAGACCTCTCCGGATCCGGTAGGAGCAGCTCCTTGATACCTGGCAGATAGATCACCTCGGCCGATATCACGTCTGGGAGCTTCTCGGGAGCATTCCCCATGTACCCGCCGCAGTCTGGGGCTAGGGCTGCGAGCTTCCCACGCTTAGCAAAAGCGACATAGGTTAGGAGGGCTGCGATATGGCCTGAAAGAGGTTCTAAGCAGACGTACTCGGCTCTAAAAAGCTTTCGAGCAAGCTCTTCAGCATACTCCCAGATTTCATCGATATACCTCGTCCCAGCATAATACCTAGGCCGATAAGAGTATCTTCCAGCAAGATCCGTCGCCAAAGCCTTCAGAACAGCCGGACTTTGAACGTTCTCGCTAGGAATCATGTTCAGGGTTGTGGATCTATATCTTTGATGCGCCCTGATTAAGTCTAAGACCTTAAATCTGCTCATCGCGAAACTAATTTCTCTTAAAAACGCTCCTATTTGAACATTTATACAGATATACAGGTTAGATCATGATCGTATTTCATCAATATTTCATAGCGATCTTAGATCTCGAATATGCTCAATTCTTATAAGTGAAACTATTCTGAAACTTTTCTCAAGTAACGACACGGCGAGCGGGGAGATAATCCTCAAGATCTACGACATTGAGATTGATAAATTCATTCTAATGATCAGAGAAAAGGACTCATCAGTATTCAAGAATGGTATGATAAAAGCTAACGGGATTGCGATAATCCTCCCGAATAATGAGGAGTATCAAGCCTAACGACGGAAGGGAAATAATGCCTAAGGGCGCTGGTTGCCTTTTGGGGAAATGATCGTCTAAAAGGGGGTGTCAGCCCGACGTGGGGTACCTATCGAACTTTTACTCGGAATCGACGCTGGTAGACATCTCACATCTGGGTTAAGCTGTTAGAAATAGTAGAAGTTGATGGACGAATCCATCGGGTCGAGGTAATAACGTGATATTCCACTTGGCGAAAGCCGTTCCCCAATATAGTGTTCCTCTAGATACTAAGCTAAACTTAGTCAAGCTAGGGAATACATGGTATATGGTTAGGAATGGAGCATGTCTGGAAGCTGGAGCAATTGGTAATTATCATAATCCAGAAGTTCTAAAGCTTCAGGAAGTTGACTACGAATCGCGGTCAAGCCTGCATTTGAGTATGCTTCGGTGCTGGCTTCTCAGGAGTTGGTATATGATCTAGTGCCCTGAAGCTCAGGAGCTTATGCTCCTTCTCAAGCCTTCTTCCGTAGATCCAGTGCATTATCTAGGATCGCTTGGGCTCCCTGCCTTTCTCCTTAAGCTTAATGATCTCCAGAATGATTTCTTAAATCCTCCATCATAGTCTCCTCCAGCTCCGAGATCGCCAGTCAATCAGCTACAGGCCGCATATCACATTAATAAAGATGACAGGCAACCACGTGACCAAGCTCAACCTCTTTTAAAAGAGGTTCCTTGACCTTGCAAACATCCTTTGTGTGAGGACATCTTGGATGGAAACGACAGCCTTTCGGTGGGTCCATTAGATTCGGAGGCTCGCCTTTAACCACCTTTCTAATCCTAAATCTATTGGAAGGATCCGGATCCGGTATAGCATCTATAAGAGCTTTCGTGTACGGATGCAGCGGTTTTTTTAGCACAACGGAGGAGGGGCCCATCTCAACTATCTTACCAGCATACATGACTGCGATCTTCTCAGAGAAATATTTCGCGGTTGCTATGTCGTGAGTTATGTAGAGATATGAGAGATTGTATTTCTTCTGAAGCTCCTTTAGTAATAAAAGTATTTCGACCCTGACGGAAGCATCAAGCATCGATACCGGTTCATCGGCTACGATGAAATTGGGTCTCAGAATTAACGCCCTAGCTATTGCAACCCTTTGTCTCTGACCGCCGCTCAACATATGTGGGTACTTTCTCGCAAAATCTTCAGGCGGAACAAGTTTTACTTCTTCGAGTGATTTCATGACTAGCTCAACGCGTTCTTCTTTTGTTCCGATGTTATGTATTTCTAGCGGCTCTTCTATCACCTTAAAAACGTTGTAGGTGGGATCTATACTTGCGTAAGGATCTTGGAAGATCATCGTCATGCGCTTTCTAAGCTTCTTCATATCCCTTTCATTTAATCCGGTAATTTCTTGACCATCAAAAAAGATTTTTCCATCGGTCGGCTCAACTATCTTTAGTAATGTCTTTCCGAGTGTTGTTTTGCCGCATCCACTTTCGCCTACGAGCGCTAGGGTCTCACCACGAAGAATTTCTAAACTAACTCCGTCAACAGCCTTAACGTATCCTGCTATTCTGAAGAATCCTTTTCTAACGGGGAAGTATGTCTTGAGATCGAGAGCTTTAATTATTGACATGCTCATTCGCTCTCCTCCTCATATAACCAACAAGCTACATAATGATCTTTTCTAAGCTTAACAACAGGAGGCTCCTTTACGTCACATTTACCCTTTATCTTAAATGGGCATCTTGGATGGAATCTGCATCCTGGTGGAGGGTTTCTAAGATCCGGGGGAGCCCCTGGTATGAAGGACAAAGAAACATCCTGCCTAAGTCTCGGGATACTGTTCAGAAGCATTTTCATGTAGGGGTGAGCCGGAGAAACGTAAAGGTCATCTGCCGGGCCGCGCTCCACGATTTTACCTCCGTACATTACGGCTACATAGTCCGCTAGCTCGCTGCTTAACGCGAGGTCATGGGTTATGAATATGTAGGATAATCCCCGCTCCTTCTTAAGTTGCTTTAGGAGGTTGATTATATTTGCCTGGGTTATTATGTCTAGGGCTGATGTCGGTTCGTCGAGAATCACTATCTTCGGCTTTGTTACTAAGGACATCGCGATGCATACTCTTTGCTTCATCCCGCCGCTAAGTTCATGGGGATATCTCTCCGCAACCGCCCTTGGTAATCCGACGTCTTCGAGCGCCTTTTCGGCAAGAGCTAGTGCCTCTTTTTTCTTATATCCAAAGTTATGAATTAATGGTTCAGCAACTTGGAAACCTACTTTTAACACGGGGTTAAGGGCATTCAGCGCCCCTTGAAATACCATTGAGATAATCCGCCACCTAACCTTTTTTCTAAACTCTTCTTCGGATAAGTTTGAAACGTCCAGTCCATTCATCTGTACTCTGCCTTCGTATCTTGCTGTATTTGGTGGGAGTAGACGCATAAGTGCTATTGCCGTTGAACTTTTACCACATCCACTTTCTCCGACTAATGCCAGAGCGGATTTTTCCGGGAGTTCGAATGAAATATCGTCTACTGCCCGAACAATTGAACCCCTTGAACTGTAATATAGGAATAAGTTTCGTACAGTCAGTATTTCCCCTTCAGTCATTCCGATTCACACCTCCAGGAATACGCCGTTGAGTGAATATTAAAGGCGAGTTCATGAGATACCTCATACTATCCTCTCCTGAGCCTCGGATTTACAACGGGTTCCATTCCAAGTGCTATTAATACGAAGGTAAATGCTGTTAGAACTATCATTATGCCTGGAGGAATTATCCACCACCAGAGGCCCATGTAGATCGCGCCGTTCCTAAACCCTAATTCTAGCATTTGCCCCCAAGTCGGCAGTGAGGGGTCTCCTAGCCCCAAGAAGCTGAGTGCGGCCTCAAGTAGTATGAAAGTGGGGACGTAGAAGATCATCTGAGCGACGATAAAGGGCGTTACCTGCGGTAGCATGTGTTTGAATATGATCCTTCGCGATGAGCTACCAAATGCTTTTGCAGCTTCAATGAATTGAGATTCCCTAAGCTGAAGTGCTATGGATCTTGTGAGTATCGTTAACCCCGGCCAACCGAATATTATTAGAATTAAGACTATGTTCCAGATGCTTGATCCCATTAGGAATATGAGGAAGATTGTCAATGGAAGAAGTGGAAGATTGTAAACCACGTCAGATATTCTTTGGATGACTTCGTCAGTTTTTCCTCCAACGTATCCACCAACGATTCCTAAGAGCCCGCCAATTAGCGTTACTATTACTGAGGTGACTATGCCTATGAAAAGTGAGGTTGGGAATCCTAAGAGAACGCCTATTGCTATATCTCTTCCTATCACGTCCGTTCCAAGTAATCCATAAACGCTTCCACCTAGCACCAAGGAAATCTTATCTATTGAGTCTTTATCATCATAGAGTGTTGCAACTACTTCAAATCTGTATTTGCCTTTCATCGGAGTCGAAAAGTTACCTTCTTCATGGGATCCGAATAGGAAACGCTCGGGATTTTCTCCTATTTTCGAGGGGCTCAGATTAAGCCCATAGTTCTCCTTGAGGAACGCTGAAATACTTCTCCAAACGCTCGTATCAGAGTCTATCTTTAAGGTTAGTGGCTCTTTTGAGAAGCGTATGTAAGGGGGCTTTTCTTCAGATCTTGGAGGTGAGACCGCGAAAGACATTATATCAATCACCTTTCCATTTGGTTGCATGAGTTTGACCGCGATAACGGGAGGAGACTTCCAATACTTTACACCTTTCACGGACATCGAGAGAAACGTCGGAAATTCGTCGGCAGTATAATCTAGGTCAAAGTAATAGATCATTTTAGTTGTTCCATCAGGTGCCTTGAATACTACAGGTTCACTTGATGTCAGGATTTTATGTTCAAAATGCTTGAATGGAGCGAACATGTTTATCCAAGCGGGTGGAGCGGACTTAGGATAGTTTTCCCAGGCTTTAGGGTTGTTCCATATGAGTTTTCCATAATCTGGTGGAAACGCCGTTAACGCGTAAATTGAAAACACTAATAAGACTACTAAGAGTATTATTCCTAATTTTGAGACCGTGCTTGAAAGGAATATTTGTATCGCTTCTTTCCTTGATGATATCATATTCTCACCCTCGGGTCAAGAATGACGTAAAGTACTTCGAGTATGAATCTCGCTACGACATAAACGAGCGTGAAAACATAAACGAGACCTAAGATTAAGGCTTCATCGCCCGAGGTTATCGCCTGATAGAAGAGCAGACCCATTCCCGGCCATCCGAAAACGGTTTCCGTTAAGATTGCGCCGCCTATCGATCCTGCTAGACCCAATATTAGCTGGGTTAAGATCGGGGGAGCTGCAACCCTCGCGATGTATCTCCATCTGACTATGCGTTCAGATAATCCCTTTGCCCTGGCAACAGTTACGAAATCTTCCTGAGCAATATTTATGACCACAGTTCTCGTCACGTAGATGCTCGAGCCTACTGTAGCCAAAACTAGGACTATTATTGGAAGCGTGGCGTGCCAGAGGAGATCTAGAAATCTTGCAAATTCCCCTTCGGGTGGAGGAACACTATACATTCCCCCAGGAGGGAAGATTCTGAGATAGAAATAGAATACCAATATGAATATTATTCCAGTCCACCAAGTCGGCAAGGCATAAGATATTGCAGAAAAATATGTCAAAGCCCTGTCAAGTTTTGATCCTATCGCTGTAGCGAGTTTAACTCCGACGAACAATCCTATTAAGAAAGTTAAAACTGTTGCCGTCGTGACTAAGAGAACCGTATTTGGAAGCCTTTCCATTATTAGATCTATAACCTTGTTACTTCCGGAGAATGTCTGGAGGCTTTTAGAAGTACCTAAGTCTAAGACGATTATCCTCATCAACATATCCCCTATCCTAGTGTACCAAGGTCTATCGAGCCCATAGGCTTTTATCAATTCCTGCCTATATGTCTCAACGGCCTTGTTCAAGGCTTCTGGATCGGTTATGGTTCTCGAGATAACCTGTCTGTAAGTGCTTACTTCCTCTCTGACCATCGACATTAAGATCTTATCTGATGTCCCGGTAGCTCCGATGATTATGACTACTAAAAAGAGGACCAGGAAGAGGACCAATAGCAGGTTAATGGCGCGAACAGCGAGGGCCCTCGCTAATCTCATCGTTACTACTAAAAATCAAAAAAGATGTAATAAAGGTTGCCGGGGATTAAGATGGTCTTCGTTGTCTTATGATGGCGGCCGCGGATAGGGCGACGGCGATTATGGAGATTATCAACACGATTGTCACTATCGTCATCAGGTTTTGCACGGCGTCCTTGAGGTCCTTCACCTCTCCGTGAAGCATGGCCACGCTCGCACCTACTTCTGATACATCTTTGTTAACTCCGCTGATCGACTCCGTCATCGTGCTCTCAAGGTCCTTAACCGCCGTGTTTACAGTTGTGACGCTTTCTGCGACCTTTCCTATAGCCCCTTCAATTCCCTTAAGGGCCTCTGCCAAGTCCTTTGATAGGGCTCCAAGCCTATTGGCTACATCTTCTGAAACGACTTTGATGGACTCCTCCACGCCCTTCTTTAATGGCTCAATGTTCAGAACATCCACGAACTCTTTAACCGCGGCGACGAAAGCGACCTCATCGCTGTAGGCAGCTATCGTGAATTCGTAGAGCCCTCCTGGCCTAAGCCCTGAGGTGAAGTCGGGGTCTAGTTTAATGGCGAATCTGGTCGGTGTGATCTTCTCCCCTTTTCCGACCTTTATGACCTTACCGGTCAGCGGGTCCTTAACTAGGTACTTCATGTGAAGGGTTCCCGGTCCCTTCACGTCGACGATTAAGGTCGATTCTCCGCCTGGGACTATCGTGGATTTGCCCACGTTCGTTATCTCGACATGCTCCGGTAGACCCCAATAGTTATCTCCCGGCTTGAATGGATAGCTCTCATCCCGGTAAGCTGTGAGCTCGGCATATTGTGCCGCTGGATCGAATTTGGTCAACATGAATGGGCCATTGCTTATCCACATCAGACCGTAGGTGTCGTACCAGTTTAGCGCCGCGTCATATCTCGCCATCACGTCATCCTTCGTCTCATAGGTGTTTCCATTTATCGTGAACCAGCTCTCCGGGAAGAACCCCTCGGATTTCATCTCCTTGAGGACCTCGGCGACTGCTGCTGCGTGATCCTTGAGCACTAGGCTGAGCCATGGGACGCCGAGCTTTGTGGCCGCGCTATCGCTGTATGCGAAGGTTTTCTTTTCGAAGACGAGTTTATCCGTGGCAGCCCTTATCTCCCACGGCGTAGTCATGCACGGATAGGAGGACACCCAGACGTTGGCTTGATTTGCTATGTAGGCTGGCTCGAAGTGCCAGTAATCTATGTAGACCTCGACTCTTCCGTCTGGAAGCACCCTTATGCCCTTGAGCATTTGGAAGAATGGAGCGTTCAGAGAGGCGATCGCGGGCTCTGTCGAGTTCTTTTCGGGATCCATCACGATATCCCATAGAGATGCTAAGTTGTACAGAAGGTCGGCGAGCGATATCTTGATGCCGTGGTGCCACTTCGCCTTAAAGAACCCGGAGTAATCGAAAGTTACTTTGCTAATCGCCTTGGTTCCAGCAGGAACAGGAACCCACTTATCATTTATCGCGTCCCAAACGACGGCGTCTGATGGTACATCTAGTTTACCATCTGGTCCCGCAGTCTCGACATCGTAGGCGGCCCTAATCGCTATCGGCAGACCGTTGAATGGATGTAGAGCCATTGCCGGGTCACATGTTGAAGCAGCGATGTCAACGGAGTATACGTCTTCGAAGCCGCCTACCGGGTTCCACGCCGATCTCTCAGTCCAGACCCATAAGTGTCCTACCTTTAGTGTGTCTTTTCCTGGTATGTATGCGTTCCTTATGACGTGCCATGCCCTTAAGCTGGCTCCGATGTCATTCGTTATACCGGTTACTTCAGCTCTCGTCGCGTATGCGTCGAGCCTCGTGATTCCCCAGATCCTTATCGACTCCTGGATACCCATCTCAGTTAGTTTACGATATAGCTCGTCTCTCTCCTCCTTGCTCTTGAACTGGCCTTGGAATATCTTTAGACCTATCTCGTCTATCGTAGAGTTCTCGTACTGCCAGTACCCGGTCTCCTGCCATCCAGGCATGAATCCGAACCACGGCGCATTGAACTGGTTTATTGTTCCATAATCGTATTTATCGACGCCGGTTTTACCCCATCCCTCAGTGTAGAGATGCCACTCGAAGTCCTTTGGATCCGTTCCATAGACCTTTTCGATTGCTACTCCGAATGGCGCATAGATTCTCTCTACGGTGAATCCCAATTTTTCTAACTCCGTCGCGAAGGCATCGCCCATTTCCCTTCTCTCGTCCTCGATTCTTATTATGAACTTCAAGGTAACAGGTTTACCGTTGTAGTACCACTTGCCAGCTATCTTCTCGGCACCCATCTTGGTCATTTCTTCGTCGACTATTTGGGACGCGAGGGCAGGATCATACTTAAACTCGTATTTCGCGATAATGTCGAATATCGTCGTGTAGTCTGGATCGTAGTATGAGAGGAATGTCGTCATGGGAGCGGCGAAACCTTCGAAGACATCGGTCACCAAGAATTCTCTATTGAAAACGTACTGGAGTGCTAGTCGAATTCTCTTATTTGACAATGGGTTTAATTCGCCCTCTGGAGCTGGCGCCGGATTCAGGATTATATCGTAGAGACCTGAGGGGGCAGTGTATAATTTTATGTCCGTTCTCCCCGTCAATGCCTTCGCCTGAGCAGCCCTTAAACCGAATTGATAGATGTCAATGTCGCCAGCTTCGAGCGCCTTTGCAGCCAATGCTAAGTCAACACGTTTATAAATTACTTTTTCAACGGCTGGACCAGGTTTCGTGTGAGGCGCCTTATATTGGGCGAAAGCCGGGAGGGTTAGCAGGGATGTCGCTAGAAATGTTATTAAAAACATAAGAAGAATTTTCTTTCTGCTCATCGGTTTTTTCACGACATTCTCTCTTATTAATTTTTATACTCCAAAACCTCGAAGAGCAGTCGCTACAAATCGAAAATTCAGCATATTGTTATTTTCTCGCTAAGAATGCGGAGTTTAATGCACAATATATGGAATGTTCAAAAGACCTACTAGAGATTTTTCACAGCCACCATACGATGGTGCTACATCCAGCTATGACCACCACCGTTAACAATAGCCATAGCCTGACCTTGTCCATGAGACTGAAGAAAAGTTCTGATCTTCATCATCCACATCACTTACAACATAGAAGTTATAGCTGAGATAAGAGCGATGAAGCTGTCGTAAATTATACTAGAAAATAACGTAGCGGGGAAGTTGCCCCAGTCAAAGAGATTTTCAAGAACTCACATTTATTCCTGTGTAAATAAATTTGTCGTCGCGAGAAGCCGATGCTTATCAAAGTTAAAATTTGGTCACTTGATCGCGTAACGTCTATTCTCGTAGCCAGATTCTCAAAATGATAACCTTAGCAAATTATAAATAAATTGAATTGAGTTAAATTCTATAACCTAATAAATATGCATGAAAAAGATAGAAGGCTTAAAAGAAGACGTCGTCGCAAGAAAAGCTGGATTAAAGAATCAGGGAGGTGTCTTAGTGCCTTATCGGTTTACCTTCGATTTAAGGAATCTTCCAAGAGGTTTCTTCGAAGAGGTTACTAGGTTAGCATATAATGCGAGATTTCATCAACGGGTGGGAAGGCTGGCCAGACATCTCATCAAGAAGTTTAGGGTAGAGGAGGTTACCGGCCTAAATCTTCTCGAAGCTATATCCCTCTTCGAAGACTTCATAGAGATTCAGGCTGCTAACATCCTAAATCGGGAAAGATTCAAAGAGGCTTCTGGGAGGAGAGCCCTCCTACTCCCTCATTGCTCTAGAAAATACATGGATAATCGCTGCAAAGCCGTTTTCGATCCCAGCATCCCGACTTACCGGTGTATGCATTGCTCTCCCGACTGCCTAATCAGTCAGGCCGTCAGGCTGGCCGAGGAAAAGGGGTATGATGTATATGTTCTTCCGGGCGGATCCTGCATACCAAAGATACTTTCATCTAGGAAATATGTCGCGGTGGTTGGGGTTGCATGTGGTGCCGAGCTAAAGCTCGGCTATGATATTCTTAGAAGGATGGGGATTCTAGGTCAGGCCGTCCCGCTTCTGAAGAATGGCTGCGCCGGAACATGGTTTGACCTCGAAGAGCTTAAGCGAGTCCTCTAGCCCCCGAGGATGCTCTATCCTGAGAATAAAGGATATTATCCTCCTTGACGGTTTGGCCAAACGAGTTATGGATCCGCCGATCCTCAGCGTTAAGAATATTTCGAGACGATATTGTGGGAGAATCGCTATCGAAAATATATGCTTCGACGTTTTTCGAGGAGAGGTGTTAGCATTACTTGGGCCGAATGGCGCGGGAAAGACGACTGTTCTTAGAATAGTCTCGGGGATAGCTAGACCTGATAATGGCTATGTGAGGATAAACGGTTTGAATCCCTCGGATCCTAGGGCTAGGAGTTTAATTGGTTATTGTCCGCAGGAGCCTATCGTCTATGATGACTTGACAGGGCTTGAGAATATGCTTTTCTACGCCGGCTTATATGGGCTAAGCGGCTCTGAGGCTAGGAGGCGCTGCATGAATCTTTTAGAGTTTATTGGCTTATCCGATTACGCGAATAGGCTTGTAAAGACCTATTCCGGCGGTATGAAGAAGCGGCTAAGCTTCGCGATAGCCCTGATAGGCGATCCAAGGCTCTTAATCCTAGATGAGCCTACCACGGGGATGGATCCGCAGGCGAGGAGGGAGATATGGGCGAAGATCCTAGAGATCGTGAAGGAGGGAAGGGCGGTTATAGTAGCGACCCACTATATGGAGGAGGCCGAGCAGCTCGCCGATAGGGTGATCATAATGGATCGAGGTAGAATAATCGCTGAGGGAGTTCCAGAGGAGTTGAAGACGAGATACGGTCCGAGGGCGGTAATCCTCCTGAAGATCCTAGATCGCCATGCTGAAGTATTAGATGCCCTAAGAGGGATAGTATCTGAAGGGGAGATCCTTGAGGAGGATGGCGAGATAAAGATCCATGTAGATGATCCGGATGAGGCTGTGCCGAGAATAGTCTCGAGGCTACTGCAGGAGGGAATTAAGCTTGAGATGCTTAGGGTCATCAGGCCGACGCTCGAGGATGTTTTCCTCAGATTAACTGGTAGGAGGCTGAGCGAATGAAGTGGCCCGCCGTCAAGGCTTTTATGCTGAAAAATCTAAAGCTGACACTTAGGAGCAAGGCGGACGTCTTCTGGATCTTCGCATGGCCCACCATCTGGCTTCTAATGACGGCATACATCTTCCTCCCGCCGGCCGTCGGCCAGCCCACAACCCTGACCATAGGAGTAGTGAATCAGGACTCATCCCAGCTACCCGTGAACGGAAGCATGCTGATCCAAATCTTGAACGCGTCAGAATATCATGGCGCAAGCCTCTTCGAGATCAAACTTTACGAGAATAGAAGCGTTTTAATCGAGGACATTAAGGGAGGCAGGCTCGACGCCGGAATCCTAATACCCGAAAACTTTGGAAAGAATCTGATCATAGGTCAGGCGAGCCTAAGAATCTACATCGGGATGAGAGACCTCCAATCAGCCCAGATAGCAGAATACACTCTTCGAGGATTTTTCGAGAACCTAAACAAGGGGATCGCGTTGAGGAAAATCGATGAGAGCCTAAGGTATATCAAGCTTTATGCTTTGAGATACATGCCTGAAAACTTCTCGATCCCGGCGAATGGAAACCTCAGCTGGATGGAGTTCATGAGGAGGTGGATGCTAGGCCTCGCCTCGCCGATTAATGCGAGCTTTACCAGTATTAAGCCTGAAGCCTTAGCCGATAGGCCGTCTATCTTGGGCTGGTATACTTTCGGCGCTTTGGGGATGAGCATGCTCTACTCTGGGCTGATGTTCGGATCCTTAATGGCTGTTGAGGAGAGGGAGCGGGGAACCCTGAGAAGGATTCTAGCCTCTCCAGCCACATCGACTGATATGCTCTTAGGGAAGACGCTTGCCGGGATGATAGTCCTCGGCGCCATGGCCTTCTTCATGATCCTCCTCGGCGTCTATCTCTGCGGCGCGAGGATAGCCTGGAACCCCCTTAGGCTCGAAGATTGGATCGCGGCTCTCATGATACCCTTGATAGCGTTATTGATGATTGGCTTAGGAATGCTTCTATCGCTTATAGCGAGGAGCGTTAAATCGGCTACAAATCTAAGCGTCGTGATAGGCTTGATGCTCGCATTCACGGCTGGTATATGGTTTCCGAGCTGGTGGCTCCCAAGCTGGATGCAGGTAATCGGGGAGATCTTCCCCGGCACATGGGCGATCGAGATAGCGAGATCAATCCTAGTCTATAATGCTCCGCTCTCCGAGGTCGCCTTAGATGTCGTGAAGGTGGTGATCTCGACCGCCGCGATCTACATCCTCGGAATCCTCGCATACAGGAGGGTTTTAAGAAGGTATGCTGAGGCTTAGAGAAGCCTTAGACCGGTAAGCATCCTTAATTACCTGCCAGCCTCCTTCTTCCAAGCATGGTCCTGGTCTCGCCAGCCATCCTGAAGAAGAAGATAGAGGGTCATCCGATCCTAGAGCGCGCCCTAAACCTGCTCGAGAAGAGTAGCGAGGTCCAGGCATATCTAAGCATGGCTAACGTGATGGCTGTCCAGAGGCTTCTCTATAATGATCATGGCCCGGTTCATTCTAGAATTGTGGCGGGCGCTGCTCTGGAGATGCTGGATATCCTATTGGATGAGGATTTCGTCCCCTCCGTAGTTAGAGATGGGGTGGGGGATGAAGAGGATGCTAGGCTCGTCGTCATGATGGGAGCATACCTCCACGACATCGGGAACGCTGTTCATCGAACCTATCATTACCTAATGGGAGCAGCCCTCGCCTCGAGATTCCTTCCGAGAATCCTTCGCAAAGTCTATCAAGATCCCTTCAAAGCATATAAGCTCACTCCAGAGATCCTCCACTGCATCCTCTCGCATGACGAACGCGTTATGGCTCTCAGCCTCGAGGCCGGTATAACTAAGGTGGCTGATGGGGTTGATATGGCCGAGGGTAGGGCGAGAATGCCATATAGACAGGGGAAATACGATATTCACGCTCTCTCAGCTCTTTCGATCAGGCGGGTCGAGATAGCAAAGGGAAGATCGAGTAGGATCCCGATAAGGATAATCGTCGATATGGATAATGAGGCGGGAATCTTCCAGATAGAGGAGGTTCTGGGGAAAAAGATAGCCTCCTCGACTATAGCCAGATACGTTGAGGTGGAAGCCTTGAGGCGGGGAGAGCCATTCAGGGTATTGAGGTTTGGCGTTCAGCCGAGCCTACCTAGAGGCTAAAGCAATTCTCTCAAGCTCGTTCTTCTTCCTAATCGCGAAGCTCCTCGAATCATTCTCAGCCGCAGCGATTATTTCGTCTGCCAGAGCTTCCTCAGGAGTCTTCCTATTTCTAAAGCATGCCTCCCTCGCGCCTTGTGCGAGATGTCTAAGAGCTAGATCGAGTCTCCTCTGCGGAGAGATATCAACAGCCTTGAAATAGACTATCCCACCATAGCTCAGCTTCGTTACATCCTCTCTCGGGGCTGAGTTCTCTATAGCCCTGACCAAGACCTGGATAGGATTCTGCCTAGTCCTTAGATGGATTATCTCCAGCGCATTCCTGACGATCTTGAGAGCCTTGGTCTTCTTCCCGCCATTCGGCCCCGGCCTCATAAGCATATTAGCGAGCCTCTCGACGACATTCACCTCAGCCTTCCCAAACCTCCTATGCTCATGCCTTCCACCACTATGAGGTATCAGCATAGGCTTGAGGCAGATATACCGCTTAAGCCCGGGATCCTTAACCTCGACCTCATCCACCCTCCACTTACCAAAGATCCTAAACTTCTCCGCGAGCTCCGGCGCCGGAGTGGTAGCTTCAGCCTCGCTCATCTCTTTCCCCTAAGCAGCCTTATTCCGCGTCTTTTAAACCATACCCTACTCAGGAGATCGCGCCTCCTAACTCACAGCCCTTATACGAGATGCGTCCTTCTAAAGGGAAGAAGCTTATATACGGGATGAAACCCAATATACGCTAGCTGTGGAGAAGAGGTGTTTTAAATGTCGGCCAGTAAGAAGCCTCACCTAAACCTTGTAGTTGTAGGCCATGTAGATCATGGCAAATCGACGACGATGGGCCACTTCCTAGTGAAGCTTGGAGCCGTAGATGAGCGAACTCTGAAACAGTATGAGGAGGAGGCTAAGAGGCTCGGGAAGGAGACCTTCAAGTATGCATGGATTCTAGACAGGATTAAGGAGGAGCGAGAGCGAGGGCTAACGATCGACCTAGCATTCCAGAGCTTCGAGACCAAGAAATATCACTTCACGCTAATCGACGCACCCGGCCACCGAGACTTCGTAAAGAACATGATCACCGGAGCCAGCCAGGCGGACTGCGCGATCCTAGTGATCTCCGCGAAGAAGGGAGAATATGAGGTTGGGATCGCTCCAGGCGGCCAGGCGAGGGAGCACGCCTTCCTACTCTCAGTCCTCGGAATCAAGCAGCTGGTAGTCCTGATAAACAAGATGGATGACCCGACCGTAAACTGGAGCAAGGAGAGATACGAGGAGGTCAAGCAGGGAGTAAGCGACCTACTGAAGAGGATAGGCTTCGACGTCTCAAAGATACCGTTCATCCCGGTCTCTGGCTGGACCGGAGATAACCTAATCGAGAAGAGCAAGAACATGCCATGGTATGACGGCCCAACCCTATACGAGGCTCTCGACCAGTTCGAGGAGCCGCCTAAGCCGATAGACAAGCCTCTAAGAATCCCGATCCAAGCAGTCTACTCGATTAAGGGCGTCGGAACAGTTCCGGTTGGAAGGGTTGAGACAGGGGTTCTAAAGCCTGGAGACCAGATAATCATAATGCCTCCAGGGATTAAGGCTGAGGTCAAGTCTATCGAGATGCATCACCAGCCGCTGCAGCAAGCGATTCCAGGAGACAATATCGGATTCGCGCTTAAGGGCGTTGATAGATCCCAGATAAAGCGTGGAATGGTCGTAAGCCATCCAGATAACCCATGCAACGTGGCTAAGGAGTTCATAGGCCAGATAATCGTAATCTACCATCCGACCGCGATAGCAGCAGGCTATACGCCGGTAATGCATATCCATACAGCCCAGGTCGCCGTCAAGTTCGTCGAGCTTATCCAGAAGCTCGATCCGAGAACAGGCCAGGTAGTAGAGAAGAACCCGCAGTTCCTCAAGACCGGAGACGTAGCCTTAGTCAAGCTTAGACCACTCCAGCCAGTCGCTCTAGAGACCTACGCAGACTTCCCAGAGCTAGGAAGGTTCGCGATAAGAGATATGGGAATGACGATCGCGGCAGGAGTAGTTAAGGAGATAACCGAGAAAGGACCATAAACTCAAAACTTTATTTCCGCAATCTCCCCAAATCAGTTAGGAATGGTATCAAACCTCGTCATAAAGCTAGGCGGCCATCTAATATCAACCCAGCGAGGAATAAACCTAAACTTACTCAAAGCATACGCCAGCCTACTCTCAGGCCTATACTCTGGAGGCCGCTGGTGCATAATTGTAGGTGGAGGAGAAGAGGCGAGAAGATATATCCAAGCAGCGAGAAACCTAGGCTTAAGCGAATCCCTATGCGATAGCATAGCTGTAAAAATAACCAGAATCCATGCAAGAATTCTAGCAGCATTAATAGGCGAGAAAGCATATCAAGAGATACCGGAATCCCTCGAGGAGATAATCGAGTATGCCTCCCTCGGTAGAATAGTAGTAGCTGGAGGACTGCAGCCAGCGCAATCAACAACAGCCGTGGCAGCTCTAGCCGCAGAAGCATTAAAAGCAGAAAAGCTAATCATAGCAACCGACGTGGATGGAGTATATACATCAGATCCCAAAAAAGATCCAGATGCAAAGCTCCTAGAAAAAGTAACCCTCTCAAAGCTCGAGGAAATCCTAAGCGAGTCCTCTCATGTAGCAGGAGGATACAAGCTAATAGACATGCTAGCATTAAAAATCCTCAGGAGAAGCAAGATACGAACAATAGTCTTGAATGGGAATAAGCCGGAAAACCTAGAAAAAGCGATAAGAGGCGAGAAGATAGGAACCCTAATAACCCCAGAATAAGGCTTATGAAAAAGCATGATCCAAAATCATTTACGAGACTGGCTATGCGGGGGTAGCCAAGCCTGGCCAAAGGCGGCGGGCTCAAGATCCCCCCAACTAGATGAGTGACCCGCTCCCGTAGGGGTTCGTGGGTTCAAATCCCACCCCCCGCATAACGCTTGTTCATGGCTACTTCTAGACGGCATTTATGAAATCTTGAACATTGTCTAACCGATATACTCAGGATGCTTGTAAGGGGATAGAAGAGTATGGGGAGTTTTTTTAAAGGGGGTTGGAGCTAAAGCGAAGAGCTTAGGGAAGTTATCTTCTTTCTCTCAACTTTAATTCGTTTAATGGCTCCATCAGGGTATCCTATTATTATCTGATCTACCAATCTTGGAAATATCCCGGTTTCAAGTATTCCTGCGATGGATATTAGCTTGGAGTCGAGTTCTTCAGGATCATCAATCCTTCCAGCATAGACATCCGCAAGAATATTTCCATTATCCGTTATGACAGGCCCCATCTTCCCCTTACATATCCTAGGCTTAATCCTTAAACCCCATCCCTCCAGAACCTTCTTGACATGTGGATATGCGCATTGAAGGATCTCCACGGGTATTGGGAAATCCATCTTCTCCTTAAGCTTTAGATTATCTCCGATATAGACTACCTTTTTCGCTGCCTGGGCAAGAATTTTCTCCCTTAAAAGAGCTCCGCCTCCACCCTTGATCACGTTCCCTTCATAGTCTGCTTGATCAAAGCTATCTATCACTAGATCAGGCTCGGGATGCTCCTCTAGGGTTGTGATTTTTAAGCCATGGGAGACGAGTAGCTCGACTGATTGGAGGGAGGATGGTATGAATTCTACGTGGAGATCATTCTCCTCAACTAAGCTCTTGAGCTTAGGAGTCAGCTGAGCGATAGTTGTCCCCGATCCATATCCAATAATCATCCCATCCCTAATCTCCTTAAACACCTCATTTATCGCGGCATCCCTCGCCCTTAAAACCTCCTCACCTATCATCAAGCAATTCTTCAGCCTGCTTTCTTATCTTTTTTAACTCTATTAAAAGCTCTTCAAGAGAATGCTTATCCCTAGCTAAGGCCCTCCTAAGATTCTTTAAGGCATCCTCCTCCAGAGAGGGTTCTTCAACTTCTTTAAACCTAGGAATCTCAGCCTCTCGGGTTCTAAGCCTACGATATAATAGGATGTAGTAGAGCGTTGTGAGAATGAAGGCGGCAACTATAATGAGGATATACATGTGTTCCATCTTCATATTTCACCTGCTTAGAGGTTTATAAGCGTGGATCGCAGTATATCGGCCCCTAGAACCACTATTATAATGGCTAGAGCTAGTGAGAGTAGGTTGATCAGTCTAGGTCCGAGGAATCGAGCGCCGGTCGCAGTAGTATATCCTGCGGCGCCAAGCCAGGCGTAATCCAGCCAGATATGGAAGATGAACATTATGAATATGCCGATGACCGCGTCAAGCTTAATCGCCTCACTTATCAGAATCAGTCCGGCCGTAAACCACCAAACCAGGAAATAGGGATTTAAAGCCGTGAAGAAGAAGCCTATGAGGAATGCTGTCAAAAGCCTGCTCTTCCCAAGCATAAATCTCGATGAAAGATTCTTTTCCATAACCCCATCCCGAGACCTAATCTCCCTAATCGACGATCTAATCTGCAGTATTCCAAAAGCCATTAAGCCAGCTCCTCCAACAATACCTATAGTAAGTTTCACGATCGGATCATCTATAAAACTCCACATTCCAAGCCTTATCACTATGATGAGCGGTAGCTCGAAGACCATATGACCTAGTGCGGTGATGAAGCCCGCATACTTACCAGCTTTAAGCGAGATATTCATCGTAGCGACTAGGAGAGGACCTGGCGCAAGAGCGCCCGAAGCCGAGATCAACACGACCATTAGGAAGAACTTTAAGAGCCCTTCCAAGAAGGCTCGGTAAAGTCCGGTATACAGCCGCTAAAATAGCTTTCCAGCACTCCCCTCTAGAATAAAGTTAAAAGCGAAATCGTGAAATTAAAAACTACGAGTAGAGCTGGCCGCGGTGAGGTAGTGGTTAGCCTTCCGGCCTGTGGAGCCGGATGCCTGGGTTCGAATCCCAGCCGCGGCCCTCACTTCCTTATCCGAATCCCATCTTCCTATGCCGATTGTTCCTCACTTCGAATTATGTCTCCGGCTCTACCTCGACCGCTGTCCCATGTGCGGATACTAGGACTACTGATTCGAAGACTTCTGTTGTCTCGAAGTCTATTCCTATTACGGCGTTGGCGCCAAGCCTTCTCGCCTCCTCAACCATTCTCTCTAACGCTTCCTGCTTTGCTTTCTCAAGTTCTCTTGTAAAGGTGCTTACCTCTCCTCCGAAGGCTGATTGGATGCTTGCTAGAAATTTTCCTCCCACGCCTCTAGTTCTCGCTGTCATTCCATGAACTATGCCTAGAACCTTCTTTATCCTATGGCCTGGTATGCTAGGGGTCGTGGTTAAGATGATATCCTCCATGTTCTTCAACTTGATCCGGCCTGATTTAATTCTTCCGCAGCTATTCGGTTAGAATGCGTGGATGATGAAAGCGTTAAGTAGTAGATGGTTAATGCGGGCTTCCGGCTCTGCCCCCTCAATTTATATACCGCCGCTCTTAGGATCGTGTGGATGGAGATCTCGGTAATTTTCCCGACGAAGAATAGGGAGGGCTACGTTAAGCGGGCTGTTAGAACGGCGTTTAAGGCTAGGGCGGTTGGCGAGGTTATCGTCGTCGATGGCGGTAGCAGGGATAAGACTTTGGAGATCGCTGAGCGTGAGGGAGCTAAGGTAATCGTTCAAAGCGATTTGATATATCCGGGCAAGGGTGTTGCCATGAGGGATGGAGCTTATCTTGCAAGCTGCGACGTCCTAGTCTATCTCGATATAGATATCCGGAACATGACTCCAGAATTTATCGAGAAGCTCGCTAACCCGATACTTGAGGGAGAAGCCGACTTCGTTAAAGGCTGTTTTGAGAGGGCTGCAGGAAGGGTTACGGAACTTGTAGCCAAGCCCCTCCTGAGAATGTTTTATCCTGAGCTAGCTAGGTTCAGGCAGCCTCTAAGCGGTGAGATAGCGGGGCTTAGAACGCTCTTTTACAAGGTCGAGTTCGAGCGAGGCTGGGGGGTCGATGTCGGCCTACTCATAGACCTGCACAAGCTCGGAGCCAGGATCGTCGAAAGAGACATAGGATATAAGGATCATGATATGAAGCCGCTCCACGCCCTAACAGATATGGCTTATGAGGTCGCCGGAGCCATCCTTAGAAGAGCGATAAGAGATCAGAAAACCGATCCAGAATGGGCCGAAAGATATCTAAGGGGCGTTAGAGCAATAGATCTAGGCCTCGAATCTGGTAGGGGGTTCGCTTGAGAGTCCTACTCATCGGCGGAGGCCACTCGGCATACTTCGCAGCAAACGCTATCAAGGACATAGATCCCACAGGCAAGCTAATCATAATCGAATTCACGAGCGAGAAGGCCGAGGTCCTATCAAAGACGTTTCCATTCGCCGAGGTATTACATCAGGAGATCGATGAGGTCGAATCATATATCAAAACTAATGCAAGCATACTAGACGCCCTGATAGCCGCAACCGAAAGCGACTCCCTCAACCTAAGATACTGTAAGGTTGGTAGAGAAAACGCGATACCATTGATAATAGCGATTTTAAACAATCCCCTGAACTATGAGATCTTCGCCAAGGAGGGGATAAGATATATCATAAACCCGTATAGCTTCATCCCAGTAGAGCTTTCCGAGATACTCGGATCAGCCACAAACATAATCTACAAGCTTCCAGCCGGAGGAGTAATGCTAGCCTCAATCAAGATAGAAAGCGAGGAGCATATGCATAAACTTAGAAAGGAGCTTGATAAAAGCAATGATATATCAATGATCTTCGTGTCGAGATCTGGGGAGATAAAGAACTCCTTAAGCGACCTCGACCTAGGCGGCAGGCTCTATCTACTCGGCTCGGAAAAGAAAATTAAAAATATCTTAAAGATGGTTGGTGAATGAGATCGGATGATAAACGACTTCATTCTGAGAATTTTGATAGCCGCATCAGTTCTCGTATTCACCTACTTCATTAGCAAGTATGCTCGCGTGAGTCTTGAACGCGCCTTCTCGAAGTTTGGAGTGGAGTTTGCGAGAAAGATCTCGGAATTCGTTAGATACTTTATCATTTTCTTGGGTGTAGCGGCGGTAGTAAGTATTCTGAGTCTGGACGTGATGGCCATCTCAATAATAATCGCGTCGGTTGCCATATTCCTTCTTATAAGCATGCGGGATATAGTTCTAAACCTTGCGGCTGAATTGTATCTAGCCATCAGAAGACCCTTCAAGGAGAATGATTGGATTAAAGTCGGTGAGATTGAGGGGACTGTAAAATCTATCGGAAGCATGGATACGGAGATAATAACCTATGATGGCGAGCTCGTCATAGTCCCGAACTCCTATTTCCTAAGATATCCGGTGATAAATAAGTCGCAATCCCTCGCTAGGTATGTGGAGCTTAAGCTAACCTTCCAAAAAGGGAATCTCGATGATCTTGAATCCGCTATAAATGATGTTCTTGAGGAGATTAAATCCGAGCTATTTGGAGAGCCTGAGCTACTCTCAATAAGCGAGAAGGATAATAGGGTTGAGGCGTTCATAAGTCTGCCGGTGGTAAATGTGAGGAAGCTTAGATGGCTTGCAGCGAGAATAGCGAAAGGCTTCCTAGCTCGGGGTATAGAGGTTGAGGTCGAGTAAAATCCTCGTCGCGGATCTCGATGGAACTCTGACCAGGGGAGGAGAGGATCGTATTAAGCCGCATGTTAGAAGGTCTCTGATCTCGGCGAGGAAATCCGGCTGGACCCTAATCCTAGCGACGGGGAGGGATAGACGCTATCTAATGGGTAGGGAGGATCTCGTAGATCTATTCGATGCTTGGGTGGCTGAGGCCGGTCTTACGATCTATCTACCAAAGACCGGCGAATACCTATGCCTCGCGTCAGAATCTTGGAGGAAGAAGGTTTTACAGCTTAAGGTTCTGCCGTTCGTCGAAGAGAAGGAGAATACGATATCGTTTAGGCTAGAGTATTTGGATGTCGTTAGTGCCGAGGTTAGGAGGCTTGGTATAGATGCAGTCTTTAAGGATAATCGTGGAACGATAATACTTCTTCCAAGGGGTGTTGATAAGGCGTATGGCGTGAGGGAGGCTTTGAGGCTCCTTGGGATTAACGGGTTTATGGTCGCGATAGGCGACTCGGAGGTTGATTTAGAGTTATTGGAGTATGCGGATTTTAGAATAGCCGTCGCCGATGCCGATCCGAGGCTCAGGAGGCTGGCAGACTACGTTACCAAGAGCGAGGATGGAGATGGCGTTGCGGAGGCTATCGAGAAAATACTCTCAGATTTAGATCTCGGATAATTTCTCTTCTCCAGATTCTAGAACCTCGATAATAGACTCGTTATCCAGCTGGATCTCCGGCTCGTTAAAAGCATTCATCCGGATGCTAACCCATTTAAGCCTTATCCTAGCTCCTTCAGCTATCCTCGATATCTCATCAGCCTTATCCCTCCATGCTACAGCTTGAATCGCGGATCCCTCATCCTTTATCCAGAACCCTATCTTCTCGGCTTCTCCAAACTTCGTCTTCACCTTTATCGGCTGAGTCTTCGTATATAGGACTCCCTCGACGATCACGTCGTAAAGCTCTATCTCATCCTTCGAGGATAGGTCTCTTAGCCTAATCCTCCTATCGGGAACCTCTATAGCTTTTTCAGGCTCGATCTTCTCCAGATCCTCTTCCCCGCATATCAGCCTAGCTTTCCCCCTCCTAACCTCCTTTAACGCCTCCCTGATCTTTAGATGATCTCCGATATCAGCCTCGATCCTTTTTGGAAGCCTAATTCTCAGAATCTCAGATCCGTCGGTTACTATATAGACTGCTCCAAACCTCGTCTCCACGATATCGAGAATCCTTACTGTTAATCCTCGAAGCTTCCGCTCATTTATCATCCTCAGAGTCTCTTCCGTGGGCGCTTCGCGGATCGCAAGTATGCTTCTCGGCGTTAGGGTAGCCCTACCATCCTCGATCCTTAAATCCGTTAGATAGATTGTCTCTCCCTCCCTAAGATCTTTAAACTCCTCAACCCGATCTCTCCAGATGGTTAATCTAACTCCGCCGCTTTCCCCAATAAGCCTAACTTCCCTAAGATGTGCATCGCCATACCTTGTGCTGATTAGCTTCTCCTCGCCCGGCTCTAGAACCATGGCCTTCACGTCATAGACGCCGTCCCCATGCTCCAACGCCTCCCCCAAATCCATGTAGAAGCTTCTTGAGTCAGGTCCCTTCTCCTCGAGCTTCGCTATAATCCCATTCCTCCCAACATGTATCTCGGGCTTCCCGGTTTCTATTCTCTCACGGGTATAGCCGTGTAGGATCGCTATCTGATCGCCAAGCTCCAGACCCAGCTTAAATGCCTCTTCCGCTTTCTCATCCCAGATTATAACGTCTATCGAGCCTGTTTCATCCCCTATCTTAAGCCTAATCATCTTATGATCTTTTAGCTCTATGGGCTTAGTGATGGCGAATATCACTCCTCTAACGGATACATCTCTTAACCCGGGAACGATCTTCCCGATCTTGACGTAGCTTCGGATATCAGCAGCCTTCTCACCCTTCTCCACCTCCTTGAATGCTCCCAGCTCCTCGGCGACCAGCAATAAGGCTCCAATCCTGTTTAGGAACTTGGATTCTCTAAGCTTAGCCTCCACCATAGCCTCGACTTCCTCCCTTGTCAGCTCCGGAAATCTTGCTAGAACTCTTTCGAGAAGCCTCGAATACTCTCTAAACTCTTCGCTCACAGCCTAGTGCAGCCCCAAATAACCATATAGAACTCCTTGCTTAAGAATCTCTCTATCCTCTAATCCTTCCCCAATACTCCTCCTCGAAACCCTCCCTGAGATTAACGTATCTAGCTAGGAGGAAGAGGAGCTTGGAAAGCTTATTAGCATAAGAGATCACCTTAAGATCTACCGGGAATCTCCGAGAGAGAGTTACGAGAATCCTCTCACCCCTCCTCGAGACGGCTCTAGCTAGATGTAGAAATGCGGCTGCTGGGGTTCCGCCGGGATAGATGAAGCGGCTAAGCCTAGGCATCCTCCCCTCATACTCCTGAATTAGCTGATCAAGCCTCTTCAAATGCTCGTCCCCTATCCTAGGATAAGCATTCTCAGACCCTATCCCGGAGATCTCCGATCCTAGGATGAAGAGATGGCTCTGAATCTCCATCAAAACCTTCGAGACCTCGTCATCTCTCTTCAGAAAGGATCTCGAGACTCCGAGTAGAGATGAGATCTCGTCTATTACACCGCATGCCTCAAGCCTGATATCATCTTTAAGAACCCTCTGACCCGAGAGGAGGATCGTCTCATCGTCTCTCTTACCCATTTCGCCCACCCTAACATGGTTCAGCTCGGATAAATCTACTCCTCTCGAATGACTTCTGGGCGAAATCTAGCCGAGAGCCTATCCGGATGCTTGGAGAATACATGCGCCGCATATTCCTCATAGCTCTCGAAGCTCTCGCCGCAAATCCTACATCTTAGAAGGAATTTTCTAGGCGTCATGAGCCTTGAGAAATATTGCCGGTACGGGGAGATAAGCTTTACCTAGCCTATCTAAGGGGTTGATCAGCCTTGATCTTCAAAGCTCCTCTCAGGATAAACTTCTTCTCCATTTTTTCAGGCTTAAAGACCTCTAGGAGGTAATTGATGACGCTATCCTGATCGAACTTCTTGCATGAATAGACGTCGATGGAGGCATAGCTCGTTCTTATGTCTGTGTGGATGGAGACATGGCTCTCGGCCACGACCATGAATCCTGAAAGCCCTTCTCCGCTTGGACTACCTTCTCTACCGATATAGCGGACTATTACCGGGCCGGCGATGATTTGGAGGTCCATGAGCTTGGAAAGCCTGCTGAAGACTTCCTTCAGCAGGCTTTCATCATTTAGGCTATCATCGGCGCAGCCATAGAAGTCTAGGAGTAGATGATACCAGGTCATCTTTTGTCAATACGGAGCGATCTACCTCGAATATTAACCTATGCCTCTTCCTCATCTGGAGGAATCTCTACTTCAGGTTTGGGGGGAGGCGGGATGGGGGATACGGGCGGCTTCTCGGCTTCCGCCACCTCCTTCGGCTTTATGTAATACATCCTCGCGAGTATTACCGGCGCGATTATCGATGTTAGGACTACCATCCAGATTGCTTGGACGTAGATTTCTTCGCCGATTACGCCCCTGCTTAATGCGAGGTTTGCGATTATGAGTCCTAGCTCTCCTCTCGGGATCATCCCCACCCCTACTCTAGCGCTTCCGAGTAGGTCTCTGAGCTTTAGCATGGCCGCTCCGAAGCAGCCTACGAACTTACTCATGATCGCTAGCGCCGTCATTAGAAGTATCCCTAGGATTACCTGATCCGTTATCAATCCTAGATTTATCTTAGCTCCAACCACCGTGAAGAAGATCGGGCTGAAGATAGTATTGATATGCCTGATAAACTCCTTTATGTGGGGGAGAGCCTTCGACTCGGCTATGGCCATTCCAGCGGCGTATGCCCCGATTATCGGCGATAGCCCCATTCCTCCGGCCATCGCGGCGAGGATGAATGCGGATGCTATCGCGGCGGCCTCGACCGCTCCCTCAGCCTCGAGGGCCATGAACCTCTCGATCATCCTAGGCAGAACATATGCCCCAATCCCCACCATCGCGAGCCAGATAACGAAGAATGCTGTTATCGTCCTAATGGCGTCCTGGAGACCTATCTCACCATAGGTTATTATCGAGGTTACGACGGCGAGTATGGCAACGCCGAGTACATCATCTATCACAGCAGCGTTAATCAATAGGTTTCCCTCATCGGTTTTCAGTAGATCGAGATCCTCGAGGACCCTAGCGCTGATGGCGATGCTCGTCGCGACCATTATCGCTCCGATGCAGAGCGCTGTCGTCTCCGGCATCCCGAGAAACTTATAGAACTCGTATCCTATGATGAAGGGGATTATAGCGCCCAGAGTAGCTACGAGAACAGCCCATCCACCAGTCTCCCTCAGGCTCGTTAAACCCATCTCAAGCCCCATCGAGAAGAGGAGCATGATGGCCCCCATCTCGGCAAAGGCTTCAACATAATCGTTTAAGACCACGAGCGGCTCGCCAAAGATCACTATACCGCTCCCAAGAGCATAGGGACCGAAAACCATTCCTGCTAGAAGCTCGCCTATAACCGCCGGAAGCCTGATACTCGAGAACACGCTCGCGAAGATCTTCGCAAAGAATACTAGAACCCCTATCGTAACAATAGCTCTAAGAATCGGATCCATCGAGCTTGTGAGCGTCATCGCCGTATCAGCGAACATTTAAAACCCCCCACATCAAGCCGCAAGCTCTAGCTGGTAAATTATCCAGCTAGAAGACTCTCCCAAGATATCTCGGATAATCGAATATTTAAAAACCACTCCGAGAAGACCTTAGACAAATCCTTGAAAATAAAAGGAATAGTCTTCGATCTCGATGGAACGCTCTACGAGTCGGGGGGATATGTAAGGCAGCTTATGGAGGGTATCCGCGACACCCTTGCGGAATTTCTTTCGATGGATGTTCAGGCTTCGGAAAAGCTTCTCCACAGGATTAGAGCGGAGTATGGTAGCATTACCCTAGGCTTAAAAAGTCTCGGTATAAGGAGGTCGGATTTTTACCGAAGGCTTGTGGATAAGCTTACCCCCGAGAGATTTATCAAACCTAGACCTGAGCTTCTCGATCTCCTCTCAACCTTAAGGCGGAAGGGCTTCAAGCTCGCATGCCACACCAACGCTAGTAGAGCTCTCGCCGATAAGGTTCTCAACGCCCTCAAAATTCCTCCAAGCATCTTTGACATCATAGTAACTTGCGACGATGCTGATCCAAAGCCGACGCCCGACGGCTATCTAAAAATAATCGAGGCTTTGAAGCTTAGACCGGAAGAGCTGCTATATGTTGGTGATAGATGGAGGGTCGAGCTAGAGCCTGCGAAAAAGCTTGGAATGAAGACCGTTCTAGTTTCCTCGAAGCCCGAGGGAAAGCCAGATCTCATAATAAGAGATGTCCTAGAGCTTCCTGAGAGAATACAGTCGCTTAAAGATCCATGATCTTCATCGATCATCTTCAACGCCTTTTCAAGATGCTTCTTAACCCCCTTATATAAGCCGTAGAGCGAGACCACGTAGAAGACTAAGAGCAGGTAGTTTAGGATCAGAGAGGAGGCTAGGTAGGAGATCATTCGATGCATGTGAGCTGAATTTATCGCCAGCAAGAATATGCTTGAGTGAATTATGAAAAGCGGAATGAGGCATCCTAAAAGAGCTGCAACTTTTATTTTCCTAGACCTAAACCACTTCTCCCAGCTAAACGCCATCCACGCCGAAGCCATATACGAGTAAGCTATCCCAGCCAACGGAAACCTGACTCCACCCATAGCTGGAAACATCGCGAAGACCGGGGAGCAGAAATCGTAGATCGAACATAGAAGCCTGATGAAAAGGTAGAAGGGCGCTGAGAAGAATATCCAAGGCGACCAGAAGTCGTATGGCCTCAATAGATCGTATAGTGGAGGCTTCTCGATGCCCGGAATATCCTTTATGAACGTGTATGTTTGGGTTACGCCGCCTATCCAGATAAAGGCGAAGACTATGAAGAGGCATATCTTCATCCAGGTCGGCTTCAGGACCTCAATCATCATCCTGACAATCTTCTTCCCGCTCATGACCTCCCTGGCTAGGCTGCGAGGTAATAGTATTCTCCAGCCGCCTTCTGCATCTTATCGAGCTGGGAGTCAGGCTTATTCGCCCTCGGCCTCTTCGTATCTGGATCTCTTCTAAACGTTATTCCAATCTCTTTAAGGAATGCGTTGAACCCGCTTCTGAGATCGGTCGGTGGATTGGCTATACCATGAACCCCAGGCTCACCTGAGAAGACCATGAGCCTGGTCGAGGCGAAGTCGAGAACCATAAGGTCGTGATCGACTAAGAACGTGTATGCTCTCCTATCCCTCGTAACCCTTTTCAACACCCTGGTTATCAGATACCTCTCCTCGACATCGAGGTATGCGCTAGGCTCATCGAGCAGATAGATCTCGGCATCCCTCGATAAAGCTTCCGCGACCGAGACCTTCTGAAGCTCGCCGCCGCTTAGCTCGCTCATATTCCGATCCAGAAGCCTCTCGAGGCCGAGAGGTTTGATGAGTTCTCCCCAGTATAGCTCGGTATCGAACCTCGATCCGGCAGCCTCCCTTAAAGCCTGCTCAACGATCACATCCCTAGGCTCGGGATACTGCGGCTTATAGCTAACAGACTTAAACTCCAGCCTATACCCTTCATCGCTCGTCTCGAGGCCTGCGAGAAGCTTAATGAAGGTCGTCTTGCCGATCCCATTAGGGCCTAGGATGCCGACTACCTCGCCGGGGTAGATCTTCCCGCTCCTGACCTCGAGCTTAAACCCATTATAGCTCTTGCTCATCTCAGGCCATTCTAGTGGAGGTCCTCCCTCGACTATCTCAGAGCTGGATGGAGGCCTCGCCTGAAAGGTTATCCTCTCGGATCTAAACCTCACGTTCTCGGTCGGGATATAGCCCTCCAAGAATATGTTTATCCCCTCCCTAACCCCGAAGGGGCCTGAGACTATCCCGAAGATCCCGGCCCTACCATAGAGGACGAAGACCTTATCCGAGAGATAGTCGAGAACCGCTAGATCGTGATCGCAGACGAGTATCCTCGTATCCTTATCTAGGATCGATCTTATCGCGGCCGCAGCCCTAAACCTCTGCTTGATATCGAGAAAGCTTGAAGGCTCATCAATTATGAAGGTGTTCGCATCCCTTGAGAGGCATGCTGCGAGAGCCAGCCTCTGAAGCTCACCTCCACTAAGAGCCGAGACATCCCTATCCAAGAGATGCCCTAGCTCGAATAGCTCGACGACCCGCTTAAACTTCTCGGGACCCGCAATCCTAGCTAGAATCTCTCGAACCTTCCCCTTAACGACCCTCGGAATTTTATCGATATACTGAGGCTTATAGCTCACCTTAACCTCGCCCTGAGCAATCCTCGAAAAATAATCCTGCAGCAGAGTTCCCCTAAACTGCCTAGCAATCTCCTCATAATCCACAGACTGGGAGTCAAGCCTACCAAGATTCGGCTTAAGCACGTTAGCAAGAATCTGGAGCGCCGTCGTCTTACCAGTCCCATTCTTACCTATAAGACCGACAACAGACCCCGGCTCCGGGTATGGAAGCCTATAAAGCCTAAACGCATTAGGACCATATTGGTGAACCAGATCAGACTCAAGCTCCCTCGGCAGATTCACTATGGTTATCGCCTTGAAAGGACACTTGGCAGCGCAGATCCCGCAGCCTATGCATAACGCCTCGTTGATTATCGGATAGCCATCTTCGCCCTGTCTTATGACCTCGACCCCGCTCCTAACCTTCGGGCAGAACCTAATGCACTCTAGTCCACACTTCTTCGGATCGCATCTCTCCTTATCTACTACGGCGACCCTGAGCTGCATCAGGCTCTATCTTCTCTCCTCAAGCTTCCTAATAGCCTCTTTGATCAATTCGCCCAGTATTCTTCCCGGCCGGCTGCATCAGACCGCTATGCTTAGCCGGAAGGATACTATATATTGTTCTTGCCGGGTAATTGGATTATGAACGAAAAATGCAGGCTAGGAGTCTTCTTTCTCGCCCCTCCTTCCGGCGCTCTAGGAGAGCCGCCTGAATCAACTAGATTATTCGAGGAGAGAAGAAAGAGGATCATGGAGATCTTGAGGAGCCTTTACCCCGATATAGAGTTTCATCCATTCAGTATAACGGATTCTCAGGATGTTTCCAAGGCTTTAGAAGAAACTAGAGATGCTACAGGATACATCGCGTTCCTATTCAACTCGCTATACGGGCTGGTTAGGCCGATAATTGAAAGCAATAAGCCTACCGTGATGATAGCTGAGACGTATGGCGCCGCCGGCGATTTTCTACTAGAGTATCCCAGAGCTAGGGCGGAGGAAAGGCGGATTCTAGGAATAGTTACGAGAAACGTGGAAGACCGGGAGCTACTGAGACGCTATGTGGGATACCTGTATGTGATACATAAGCTTAGAAACTCAAGGATATTGTTCATCGTAAGCCCTGGGGTTAAAACGCTCCTCAACGCCGAGTTCCCCCTAAGCATAGACCTTTACAGCTACTCGAGGCAGCTGCAAGCACTGTTCGGAATAACGCCGATAATAGTGGATAGCAGGGAGTTCGTCGAGAAGTATTATAGTAAAGTCTCGGATAGTGAGGCGAGAGAGGTCGCCGAAAAATGGATGAAGGAGGCGAAAGAGGTTTTAGAGAAAGATGAACGTGAGATAGTCGAATCCGCCAGGCTTTACATAGCGATGAGAAGGATCATCGAAGATTATAAAGCCGATGCGATAGCGGTAGATTGTATAGTCCTCTACAGGAATGGCTTCCTAAAGGCGTGGCCCTGCCTAGGCTTCATGGAGCTGATTAGGAGAGGCGAGGCTGTGCCGGTCTGCGAGGCAGATGTAAACTCGGCGGCGCTACTGCTACTTATGAAGCATCTGGCGGATAGACCGGGCTTCATAAATGATCCAAGCCCTGATATGCTCAGCGATGAGATCGTCTATTATCATTGCTTCGCTCCAATAACACCGTATGGATATGGCGACGAGAGAACAGTCCCGTATACGATAACCTCAGCGCATCTGGGAGGTAAGAAGGCGTCGGTCTACGTGGAGGCTCCAGCTGGAGAAAGGGTTACGGTCGTCGGCTTAAGCCTCGAGGAAAAGATTCTTACGATACACACAGCCGAGGTTTTAAGGAATGAGTATTCTCTACAATCCTGCTCTACGAAGATTATAGGCAAGGCGGATACGAGGTCTATCGCCGAGAACTATGTTTGGAGAGCTGGATGGCATAGGGTATTATTCTATGGCGACTGGAGAAGGGAGCTTAAAGAGATCGCCTCATTACTCGGGTTGATCGTGGTGGAGGAGGACGCTGGAAGATAAAACATCAAAATAGCCTTAGGACTAGCCTGCGTCCTATTTACCGCTTTTAAGTTTCTCGATGGCCTTTCTTATCAACTCCTCCGCCTCTCCGACGATTTCTTTAAGCCTTTTCTCGGTTTTCGCCTCGGCGGTCATCTTAACCTGGGGCATGGTGTTCGACTGTCTTACGAGAACCCATCCATCGTCAAAATATGCCTTGACGCCATCTATCGTATTGACCTTAAGCCCGAGCTTCTTATAGTGTTCCGCTATCAGCTCCACGACCCTCCCCTTAAGCTCGTCTGGACACTCGAATGTCCTAATGGGTATTGATGGGTATCTCGGTATCTCATCCACTAGCTCCGAGAGCTTCTTACCGGTCTTGGATATTATCTCGGCCATTCGGAGGGTTGCGTAGATTGCGTCGTCGAATCCCCAGATCTCGGGGAAGTAGAAGTGGTTGCTCTTCTCCCCTCCTATAACCGCATTCAATTCTCTAACCGCGTTAAGTATGAATGCTCTCCCAACCCTCATCTCGACCGGCTCGCACCCCTTCTCCCGGATAACCTCCACTAGGGCGCTGCTGCTTGAGACATCGAAGACGACCTTACCTTTCTTCTCCAAGTGCTTAACATAGATTGCGAGGGTTATGTCTCCCGGGATTATCTCCCCGCGATCATCTACGAAGACCACCCTATCGCCATCGCCATCGAAGCCTACGCCGAAATCAGCATCCGATTCCTTGACGAGCTTCTGGAGATCTTTCAGCGTCTCCTCGGTGGGCTCGGGAAGATGGCCTGGAAACCTTCCATCAGGAGTATCGTTGATAGCGATGGTCTCTAGCCCGAGCTTCTCAGCAAGCTTTGGAAAGACGATGGCAGTAGCGCCATTCGAGTAATCTATCGCGATCCTTAACCCGTGTTCAAGCCTAAACCTAGAAGCCATGAATTCGATGTAAGGAGCTATGATGTCGGCTTTCTCGATCTTACCGGGCTTCTCGGCTTCTTTAAACCTCCTGTTAAGCACCCTATCCTTAAGCTCCTCCATCCCGGTTCCAGCAGAGAGCGTAGCGCCGCCGGGCTTCACGAGCTTAAACCCATTCCACTCTGGAGGATTATGGCTTGCGGTAACCTGAACCCCTCCATCAGCCTTGAAGTGGATCGTCGAGAAATAGACCATAGGCGTAGTCACTATCCCGAGTTCGAGGACATCGCATCCAGCCTTAGATAAGCCTCTCGCAATACCTCTCGCAAGAACATCTCCGCCGATCCGAACATCCCTACCAACCACGGTTAAACCCTTGTTACCGAGCATGGTCCCATAAGCCAGCCCAATAAGCTCGGCAACCTCCTCGGTTAAATCCTCACCATAGACTCCGCGAACATCGTAAGCTCTAAAGATGTGAGGTTTGATGATCATCCTCCACCCCGAATCTAACTAGCATTATACACAACTTTAACGTTTCTCAATAGCGGGCTTGGCCAAGACCCTCCACCTACTAACCGGTAGAACCATCCTAACAGGAGTCAGGGCATGCGCATCAATCAAACCTTATATATGCGCTTCTGAAGGCGGTGGGGGCGAAATACTATCTGGTCTCGACGTAAAGCATAAAGGCTAAATTCCCGGCTAGAAGATGAAATATCGAGTGAGAAATCATGGCACGTGAAAGGGTGATCGTAGAGTCGAAGGTTAGGGAGCTTCTGCCGGAGGGGATGAGACTAGCATCCGATGCGTTGGATGGATTGGATCAAGCGGTTAGAGAGCTGATTAACAAGGCTGTGCAGAGATGCAAAGCTAATGGCCGTAAAACGATAATTAAGGAGGACTTCTAAATCTCCAACTTATCTTTTCTTTAGTTAGAAAAAAGGTGGATGCTTTAATGGTCTAGGTAGGGATCTACCAGTATTTGATGTTCTTATTCTGAATGTAGTCGTAGACCCTCTTCGCGGTTCCCTCCATCCCGAAGGCTTTCAGATGGATTAGCGTGTCGGCGTAGGCTCTCGCCCTAATCACGTTCTTAGCCTCCTCACTTATCTTGTCGAAGTCGTTGAAGAATTCCTTTAGAGCGTATTTCGAGTTCTTTACGAATGCCTCGGTCTCTCGAACGCCTTCCTTACCATAGTTGTCGATGACCCATTTGTGGATTCTTTGGTAGAGTTCCGGCTCATAGATTCTCAGGATGTCATAGACCATCAACATGTAGTACGTTGCGACGTTTCCTTTTCCGATCATTCCCTTTGGGAATTTCTCAGCGATAAGGTATAGCGGCGTTCCGCTTATCCCATGTTGAGCGACTCTAGTCGGGTAGCCATTATCCCAGAGGGCTTGAACGATCTCGACGGTCCGCTTGATGTTTATTCCGAGCTGGGGGATTATGTTTCCCTCGGCGTCAACAGATACGCCATGCTTCGATCCATTATTTATCGCGAGCCAGTGGAGGTCTACTCCTCTCTCCTTCATGGTCTTCACATAGTATAATGCTTCTTCGACGGTTGTAAGCTCCGTCTTGCCGATCTCTCCCACCTCCCCCTCTCTACCATAATCTCTATGACCTATCTTCTCGTCTAGATGGTTGAACATCTCTACACCGACCTCGATTATCCTCTTAAGCTGCTCTGGGACTGTGTCCTTTGTTAGATCGAAGAGATGGGATGCATCTATCGCGAAGCTTGTAAAGCCTGCCTCGACCCTCGCATCCAGCTCTCGTTTAACATTCTCAATCTCCTCATCAGTCCCTTTTCTGATGACCACGTGATCGGCGTGGAGGACATATCCATACCAGCCGACATTCTCCGCAGCCTTTCTAACACGCTCGGCGAAAGCCTTTGGGGTAAGCCCGGTATATCCTCCCTTAAGATTCATCTCGGAGAGGGCTAGCTCTAGGATGACGACGTTCCCAGTATCCTTAGCAGCCTTCAAAACCCCCTCAATAACCTCTATCGTAACCCTCGGATTCACCGCTAAAACTATCTCCCTAGGCGGCGTAAGCGCCTCGAACAGGATGTTCCCCGGCAGCGGGGGCTTGGGATCTTCAAAGAAGGCTATATACGCTGGCTTCATAAATCAGGACCTCACCTCACTAGGCTTCATGCAGAGGTAAGAAATAAATCTACCCGATAGATCGGCCGCCAAGAATACGGGTAGCTGATCGAGATGGCTCCCGCCTCTTAGATAGGCTTCAAGGTTAATAGCTAGCTGATCATCTACTGCATAATTGGTGGGGTTGATGGCTGAGGCTTCTAGACCCCTCCCCCAGAGGGTTAGGCTTTCCCTCCTCAAGCTTAGGCTCTCCATGATCGGGGTCTGGGCTTTAGTAACCGGTCTGGCAACCCTAATTCTAACAGGGGTCCTCCTCTATCTCGGGATGCCGATCTACGGCATCTACGGCATCCTAGGCTTCGTCATAATCTTCCACTTCCTCCAATGGCTTATGGGACCCTATATCATAAATGCTCTTTATAGGGTTAGAGAGCTTAAGCGGAGCGAGTATCCATGGCTTCATGAGGCTGTTGCTAAGATCTCTGCTAGAAGCGGATTAAGCTCTCCTCCTAAGCTCATGCTCGCCGAGATAGACCTGCCTAACGCCTTCGCCTATGGCAGCCCCTTGACCGGGAATATGGTTGCCGTAACGAGAGGTCTTCTACGCACGCTCGATAGGGAGGAGATCGAGGCGGTTATAGGCCATGAGATAGGCCATCTAAGGCATCGAGACGTTATAGTAATGATGATGATAAGCCTGATACCCGCCATAATCTACTATATCGGCTATAGCCTCTATCTCTCAGGCTGGTTTGGAGGCTACGGGTATAGGGATAGGGATGAGGGCGGGGCGGCATTAGCCCTGCTAATCGGGATGGTGCTAATAGTCGTAAGCTACCTCTTCAACCTCTTTATCTTCTACATGAGCAGGCTAAGAGAATACTACGCGGATTCTCACGCCGCGACAACCGTGGAGAACGGCGCCAGAAACCTCCAGAGGGGGCTGGTTAAGATAATGGTCGCCACCGGAAGGCTTCCAAGATCTATCAGAAGATCCCATAACCAGCTTAAGATGTTCTTCATCTCCGACCCCGACGTCGCCTTAAGAGGCTATGGAGACATCGACTCGCTAATAGAGAGGATCAAGCAGGAGAAGCCGAGCCTCCTAGCAGAGCTACTCAGCACCCATCCACATCCAGCTAAAAGGCTAAGATTCCTAGACCAGTTCGTAAGCTAACCAATGTGCTCATGCCATCTAGGTCCCTATCTGGATGCTCTCACTAATTTCCCTTAGGGTTGCTAACGCGGATAACGCGGCTAGAAGGCTTGTCTTAGGATTTTTTGGAGAGGGCTTGTTAATGGT
>Ga0190313_1000039_pt1 | contig 95305 bp, 138 predicted proteins | sample 4870071011_MG_FD_169989 | JGI IMG/M metagenome (GOLD analysis project Ga0190313, IMG submission 169989) | Hydrothermal vent sediment bacterial communities from Southern Trench, Guaymas Basin, Mexico - 4870-07-10-11_MG | ecosystem: Environmental > Aquatic > Marine > Hydrothermal vents > Sediment...
CATAAATCTACTACAATAATTCAAATCACTGAGAAGTTTAGAGTGCTTTGTAGTACAATTAAGTGGAAGCCTGTACAACTCAACCATTTTCTCTTCCCTCCAGAATTTGATTAAAGATTATATCAATTAGCTCATAATTTCCTTTTTCTATAGCTTCTACTATTTCCTCATTTAAATCATAGCCATGAGAATCGTAAACTATGAATATTAGCTTTGTCTGTGCATCGTGATCTAAATCTTCCCACCATTTATATTTAGCTCTTAGATGCCTCCATATTTTTGTAATTTCTCTACTCAGTAATTCTTCAGCTATATCTCTATCTATTCCTGTTTTTGTTAGATTTAATCCATATCCAATATGTACTTCATATAGTTCTGTTAAATATGGATTTTTATGAAAATTATAATGTTTCTTTATGATTTCCCTAACATTCACTAGTTCAGCCTCCTTTCAGATGTTATCCCTGAAATCATATCTAACATATATTTAAGTGATCTATCTGTTATTGTTACTTGGTTAATATGTATTCCTGATTTCTTTATTTGTTCTCTCCAAAATTTATCCCTCTTTTTATCTTTAGATGAGTAGTCCAATTCATAATAGATTTCTTTAATGCCTGCTGATGCTAGTAATTTGAAACACGAATAACAAGGAGAAACTGTGCAATAAATAGAAGCACCCTCTATACTTATTCCCATTTTTGCAGCTTGGGCTACGGCATTAGCCTCTGCATGAACAGCTACGCAATAATCCATTTTGCTGTGTTCTTCAGCTTTCATATATCTTCTCATGCAGAAAGGCTCTTTACCCATTAGTAGGCTTGTACAATGAGTTGCTTTAGGAATAGCTCCATTATAACCAGTAGCTAAGATTCTATTGTTTTTTACTATAACAGCCCCAATTGGACGGGAATTGCATGTTGAACGAGTAGCAACTACTTTTGCTATTAGCATAAAATATTCATGCCAACTTGGTCTCATTGTAATCTCCTGAATTTTACAACTTTAGATATCTTCTTTTCCTCTATTACGTGCCTTAAGTTTTTCATGTACAATTTGTCTAAGATGTACTCTATTATTATCCATACCACACACAGTGAGACGGTTAATATGAAAGATACCGTGAACAATTTTGAGAGGCTGACAGAAAGTATCTCACATACCACGGTAATAGCTTTAGTAATAAAGCAACATCCTGTAAATGTCATGAAGAAAACAACTATAATTGTGAAAAATGCCATAGTTATCCCTTGAAATCTTTCTATGGTTTTTAAAGACATTTAACACACCTCCTACTTATTACTAGAAAGGCGGGGTTAACCCCGCCTTTTGTTAAGGTCTGTTTATCTCATATTTTTTGATGGCTTCTAACATGATCGTATAAGGCGTGAATTCCGAGGCACTAAATATAGCCTTCAGAATGGAAGTGCTGAAACCAGATACTAATGCTGTATTTTCAACCCTAACTGTTTCAGGAGACCCTGCATAACCAGCAGTGTTCCAGTAGATTATCTTAGGTCTTTTATACCCAGCTTTATCCCATCTCTTCAATGCTTTGTTTACTTCTGTCTGTACTTCTTTAGGGTTGAAGCATTCCTCGTCCCAGAAACCCCCTTGTGACAAACCTTCATGAAATTGCATATCTGAAATAATCAATAAACAAGTAGGCATTTGCTCACTAGTGAGATTGAAGAATTTTGCTGTTTTGAGTATCAAGTCAAGAGCTTTATCAATCCTAGTTCCACCTACTGCACCATCAAATATCTCTCTATTTCTTACTGCTTCTGAAAATTTCATTCCATTCCAATCCTTAAAACTACCTTCAGAACAGAATGCAATGAATTTCTTATGGAAAGGATTATCTTCAGGAATCTTGGCAGAACAATATAATGCCATTCCTATAGATACATCTACAGCTCTAATAGAGCCAGACACTTGAACACTCATAGAGTATGAAGTATCAGAAATTACGATAATACGCTCTTTGTTACCCTCAAGATAATTAGGAAGAGCATCAAATTGGGCATCTGCTATCTCCGTATCTCCACTTCTTACAGTTCTTACACAATCATGGGGGAAAAGCGCAGATGCTTTGATTTCTACCTTTCCTTTTCTCAAGTCCTCTTTGAATTTCCTGAAGCCTTCCTCATCGTGTTTAGCAAAAGCATTTGTATATCTTGCCATTGCTACAGAAGGCACTTTAGGATATTCAATCTCTCTCCAGAGGTTAGAACACATTTTATACTCTACAATGTGTTGCTTTCTAATTCTAGAAAGCAATCTTCTCAATCCAGCTTCGTTAGTATTCAATGCTTTTTGAAGGGGTTTATAATGTCTTTTAGCCCATTTAGCCGCAAGAATATCTTTTTTCTTTATAGCATCTACCCAGAATCTTGCAGCCTCTTCCTCCAAGTCAGTACCAAATAAAGCCTTCAAATCATCCCATCTTCCATATTCAGGGATTAAATGTAAATTGGCTTCCACCCACTTGTAGTTTGGAAAATCAAAAGGTAGGCTAGGGTCATAAGTGGCTAACCAATTAATACATTCTCTGAATCCAGATCTATTTCCAGCCCCTCCCCTACAATCTCTCAGCCAGAAGAGTAGTTTCATGGACAGTTCTTCATCTACTACCCACATTTTCTGAAAGAGAGAAAGAGCTGATTCCTCTGATCCATAAAAAGACTCTCTTTTCTTAAAAAGAGAACCTGCTTTGGAGAAGAATTCTAAATGATGATTTAAAGAGAAAGGATACTGAGTTCCACCTTCGTGGGTTTTGGAAAACACGGCGAGACCTCCTGTTTGTTAAAAAAGGTTGATAAACAGGCTGGGTTGTAAGTCAGATCCAAAGTCTGATGCTATATAAGCGAGAAATTTGCTGTACCCAGCCTTGGCCTTCATTTTCATACAAAAACAGGGAGGCATTTTCTGGTTAGCTTATGAGGCTAAGTTGCATATGTTTTGCTGTAGCCTCCCTTATTGTTAAGAGCGGGAAGATGGAATCGAACCATCCTGTTTTTCGGGTAGAAAAACATCTGCCACCCAGTTCCCGCTAATACAGACTGGCAAATAAATACAGAAGTCGGACCTGCTAAAATCCAATTATATATGTTTTTGCTGAAGCCAGTCTTCTTTGTTAATAACTTTTAAATAACAGGTTGGTATCAGAACCCTCGCATGGTATTTTGTTTGCTGCAACCAACCTTGATATTTGAGTAGGCAAGCGGCTCTGCCAGGAGGTTTAGGATTGGTTAAATAAATATAATAAATAAATTTTCTACCAAGGCAGTTAAGAACTTACCTACTCATTAACTTGAACTATAATATACTATGAATTTAAACTCATGTCAACATAAAAATCAAAATAACCTGCTTTTTCCACACTAAACTTGATTTTATTGGTTGTTTCTGTAACTTTTAAACCATATACAGGTACTTGATCTCCTTCTTCGATAGGCTTAAATCTTGGTGAGTAACCTAGGTATATAATGCTATTTTTCATGAAATCATGCCTAACGAGAATTGGTATGAACTGCAACCAAATAAATGCCCTTACTAAAGTTTTAAGGGTTTTTTCTGTTTTAAATATTTCTGAAGAAAAAACCAAGATTCCTCTTCTTCTGCAAAATTCTTCAGGATTCATATTATTACCTTTTATGCAGGAGGTATTCTTTCTTTTGGGATATAATTGAAAAATCTTGATTTGAAAAAAGAATTCACTTTTAATACATTTCTTGCTTGTTCTAATGTCCAAGTCTTAGGGAATGCATCATAGCTTTTTCTTATCTTATCGCTATGATGCTTAGTTATATAAGCTCTAATAGTCCTCCCTACAGCTTTATTGATACCTATTCTTTTATCAAAAACATCCAAAGTACTACATATAGCCAAACCTATTGCTACACATCCATCTTTATATATCTCACATTGGGTTATATTACCAATAATTCTAATGTTTATATGATCTGGGTTGATTTCCTCTAGCTTCTTCTTTAGCTTCTTATTTATGTATTTGAAATTTTTATCCCTGATTTTAACAAACATGATTTAATATCCCATGTACACTTCTTCTTTATCTAATATCAAAGATTTATGACTGAAAGGATGGTTGATGACATTTATAACCTGTCTAACAGTCCATCCACTGGGGAAATCATAGAAATCCCTTCTAACCTTTTCAGAACATTCGCCCTTTTTATATGCTTTTACTGCTCTTCCAGCAGCTTTGTTTTTACCCTCATATTCATCAAAAACATCTAATACGCTGCAAATTGCAGTTCCAACATAAGATTTATTATCTTTGTAAATAACAAATACTACATATCTTCCATCATAATTTATTCTACAGCGAATTTCATCAGGCTGGATCTTTTTGATTTCTTCTCTCAGATTCTTTCCTAATCCTCGGAAACATGCTTTTCCTTTCAATAACATTTTTATCCTCCTTGGTTTTCAATAATTGAATATATGTTGCCCAATCTATTTGTGGTTCAGTATTTAAGTTTATTAGTGGGAATTTCTCTTTTTTGTGAAAAAAAGAAAGGCATAAGAACAAAATAATCAAAATAATAGCAGGCAAAAACTGTTGAAAAATCATTATAACCTCCTTTGTTTTAAATCTCTATCTTGATTTTGATAATACTACAAATTTGATATTTTGTCAACATGTTTTTAACTGAGGTAACTCCAACCATTCTCTTTTTTAACAATAAGTTTATTTTCAAATAATAAATCTTGCGAATGAGAGATTAATTCTATGGAATAATCGTTATTTTTAACTATTTCATTTAGCATATTCCTGATCTTTTCAGAACCTGCTGAATCAAGGGAAATATCTAATATCTCATCCATCCATAAGATATTATATGATACATCTAATAACTCTTCTACTATATGTTTTATTGCGAGGATCTCTGCAAGTATTAGTCTTTGCTGCTCCCCTCCCGATAATTCTTCAAATTTTTTAGCTATACCATCATGTCTCATAACATAAATGGGTATTTTTGTTATTTCTCCATCTTGGTTCTTTTCAGGTTGCATAACTACATTGAATGCCTGAAACTCCATTTCATTCAAAAATTTATTAATATGATATTCAAATGTATCCATAAATGTTGTAATCAATTCATTAGGCAGTGCTATTCTAAACATTTGTTTGAGGATAGATAAATATTCCAACTTATCCTGTATTTTTTCTATGCTATTTTGCATTTCTTTTTCTTTATCTTCAGTAATCTTAATTTTGTTATTAAGCTCTTTTATTTCATGAAATAGCTTTTTGATCTCTGTTTTCTTCTCTTCTAATAGTTCTTTTCTGTCTTTAATCAAATCTAATTCTGTTTTTATTTTGACTTTTAAATAATTATAATCATCAAATTTAACTTTAAGATTAACAATCTCTGTCTCAGCAGCTTTTAGTTCATTTTCTTTTTGTTGAATAGCATCTTTATCTGAACTTATTATTTTGCATAATTTTTCATATTTTTCATTCATTTCAGCAGCATTAAGGATGATTTCAGACATTTTATTCTTGAGGTCTTTTAGCATTGTTTTCAGTTTATCTATGTGTTTTATTAATTTTTTAGATTTATGCTCTTTTAGATTAGTGAAGCATACAGGACATACTCCTTTAGAATATCTGCTGAGGTCTTTTGTTATATTATCTATTTCTTCACGAATATGTTCTAATTTATCTTCCTGCCTGTTTATCTCAAATTCCAATTTCATTTTATCATGTGTTTGTTCTTTAATATTTTTTTCTAGTTCTGCCATCTCTGCATATAATGCTTTAATTTTATCGTTATTTATGGCTTGTTTTAGTTTCTTCATTTCTATCTTAACAGCTTCTAATTTGTTATGAAGTTTCTTCTCTTCAGAAGCTAGCTTATCGAAATCAGCTTTCAATTCATTCTTAAGGATACTTAGCCTATCCTTCTTTCCATTAAGCGATTCTTGAAGCATAAATAGCGTATTAGCTACCACTTTCTTGTCTGTTTTTAAGGCTTCTGCCTGCTCTTCAAGGTCTTTTATCTCTTCTTTTACCTTGTCATAGCAAAATACCCTGAAGAACTTTATATCCTTGATAAACTCCTCGAAGAACATCTTTCGTTTAGATTCAGTCATTCTGAAGAGAGAAGCTCTTTCTAATTGAAAGATATTACAAAAGTGAAATAGCTTGAAATTTAAACCTAGTAAACTATTAAGAAAATCTTGATTGACTTTATGAAAGCTAATATCTACTCCATTTTCAAATATCCTTAATTTGTTATGATATTCATCATGATTTCTATATCTAATGATTTTATATGTTTTATTATCTCGTTGAAATTCTACTGATACTTCACAATTTTTCTTTAACTTATCATTCAGAACAGCATCCGCTTGTAGCTTCGGAAAGGTTTCTCCGTACAGACACCAACAAAAAGCAAGAAGGAGGTTGCTTTTACCACTTCCATTAGAACCCCCCTCATCTAAATTCATTCCAACTATTTGTTTGACAGTATTATGATTTAGATTAACATCTATGTTTTGCAAGCTCCTGAAATTCTTCGCTGTCAGCTTTGTGAAATTTATTCGCATTTTTCCTCCAAGATTTAGTTTGATGAGGTCTGAATTCATCTAATAATGCCACTACAAATGGCAAATCAACTTTATATCTTATTAATTCAAATGGGTGTTCCCTAATAAATTTAGCAATTGCTATGGGTTTTATAATGTATCTTTGTTTACGTTTATAGCTGTAAAGTAATAATCCATCTTCTAACCATTTTTTTATTCTTTTCCTAGGTGGAAACCCTAATATTTCACGGGTTTCTTCTAAGGAATAATAATCTAATTTATAGCTATAACCATGCTTATTACAATAGTATTGTATTGTTCTCCAAGTTCTATCATAACCTTTATTTCTAAGCATTTTAGCTATAGTTTTTGCCGATTTAGAACCTGCATATCTCTCAATGATCTCTATCTCTTCAGGGCTTAGTTTCTTATTAGTACGGGTTGTTCTTTTGGTTACTCCTAATTTAGAAGCCCGCCGAGAAAGAGCAGACCGTCTAAAACCACGTAATAGTGGCTGTTTTTGCAGGTAATCTAGGGCTTGTGTAGGGTATTTGAAGTTGCAATATGCAAATCTTATGAGGTTATCTTGTTCTTCAGTCCAATTTATTTTAGGAGGGGCTGGCTTGTTTTTTCGATATTCGCTGGCACATTTTTTACTACAGAATATAGGGTATGCATCTCTTGCTGTTATAGGTACTTCTTTTTTTTCTCCACACTGCTTACAGACTATCCACATCCGACCCATACTCTTGCTCTACCTCTTTTATTATATTCATTCCATACTTATATAACAGCTTTTTATTGAGATAATCAGAATGAAATCCTTTCAATAGCCTGCGGAATAGATTAGTCTTAGAGACCTTACTCTTCATAATTTTTTCATGATTTTTTATTACAGCTGTTTTCTCTCTAAATATATAAGTGGAATCAAAACCCTTTAATTCAGCTTTTATCTCCTCATTTGAAGCCTTTGTAGATGCAGGAATTGTTAAATATAAGGTATTTATTTCATAATTTTTATGCGGTTTTATAGTATTTATTTTAGAGATATCCTCTATTTTTTCATATTGAACTTTATGTATATGAAGTGGATATGATTTTATTTTGCCTTCTTTTATTTGTATTATTCTATTTTCCCACTTTTCTTCCCCTTTCCTTGTAGGATATGGAACTCCAATATTTATGAATGTTTTATCCCCCTTTAATTTAAATTGCTCGGTTTTATGTATATGTCCATTTATTATGATATTTGCTGGGAGAATAGCAGGGTTTATAGCTTCTTTATCAAAAGGAGAAGATAATTTGTTAGCTAAATGTGTTATCATAATTTCATAATGTTCGTTTTCATCAAAATTATGAATATCATAACCATAAGGTAAAAAACGCACATTTTTCATATATACTGAAGGATGAGTGATAACGTGGATATGAATATATCTAAAAATATCAAGAGGTGTGAAATCATAATTTTTTACCTTAACTCTATCATGGTTTCCACAGAGGATAAAGATATTCTTTATAGTATTCTTTAAAGTTTCAAAATTTGTTGTAACTGTATCAAGAACAACAGCATCTATCGTTTCAGAAGTATCAATAATATCCCCTGTAAAAATAACAGTATCTTCATCTAGCTTTATAGCTAATTTTGTTAATTTTTCAAAAAGCAATGTAAAGCATCTTAAGAACCTATCCTTAGAGATATGTTCTTCATCATAAATATAATTTCTTTTAGCGTGAAGATCTCCAACTATTAACATCTATTTCTTACCTTCTTTTATCAGACTTACAGCTTCTTTTAGTTCTTGTTCTAAATTTGTAATTTCACTTTCCATGTTTATTCTGGATATATCTAACTTAGAAGCAGCCTGAGCAAGAGTAGTTATGATTGTTATGAATTCTATAAGTTTGAATTCTATTGTTAATCCTCTATAACCCAGTATAACAAGAACTTTATTATATTCTTTATTTATTAAAACAGTTACGTTGAAATCTTTAAATTCTTCTAGTATTTCATAATCTTTTAATTCTAATTCAGTCATTTTATACTCCTTTAAAGATTGAATTTTTTACATAATGCTATTAATTGTTTCTCATCTCCAGCTTTTATTTTGAACTTCTCACCTGTTTTCTTATCTTCATAAACATATTCGAAGCTATTATCTACTATTTTATTGAATTTTTGTTTATTGGTAGGAATTAATATCCCTTCAAATGCTAAATATCTATCATAACCACCCCATTCTGGAACTCCTGTAGTAAAGAAAAAGGGGATAATTGTACGTGAGAAACTAGGACCTCGGCGTGTTTTATCTACAATAACTTCTAAATATACTCCTACTTGTTTATTACCTATTTTTATAGGTTTCTTGGCATCTAATGCTATTCCGCATGTTCTGAGATAATCAGGTGCAGTTCCACATGCTTTTGTTTTAGGATTGGTAAACATTGCATTGGGATTAAATGTTACGTGGTTAGAAAATAATATCATTGTTTTTGAATCTATAACTAATAATTCCCTGAAAGCAGCATGGATGGCTTTTGCTTTTTTACCCATATCTTCGCCTTTTAAACCTTTTGGCATGAAAGCAGCCAGGGAATCAATAAGAACAACAATATGATAGTGCATATCAGGGTCTTTATCTCTTATTTTAGTTACTGTCTCCAGGATAAAATCCTTTGCTGCTTCGGGAGTAGGGATAGAAGCTGGTTTAGCTAATATGACTTTGTCAGTCTCTATGCCTAAGAATTCGGCTCTCTTTGTAGTATATGCTTTTTCCCTATCAAGAATAATCCCTATTGTTGGAGGATATTGTTTTTGGGCATTTGCAAGTGCTTTCTGCAAGAAAAAGGAATTATGAGATACAAAGCCATTGGCAAGATACTTGTGCTGTATTGGCATTTCTATATCAAGAACATCACTTTTATATTTCTGAATCTTATACACTTTATCGTGTGTTGTTTTAACATAACTTAAATCCTTATCCATATAAGGTAAGGCATATTGTACCATTAGTGCAAATTTAGAGGGATAATTTTTCTCAACGAAATTTATATCTGTTAGATTTAGTAATTTTGCCATGTTTATTTTATCGAATTTAAGGCTTAATCTAGTCATCTGAAAAGGGGTAATGACATTTATATATCTAAAATGTTTTTCTTCATCAGATGAAGTATAAAAACCCCTGCTTTGTATTCCTAAAGATTCTAAGTATAGTTTTATAAAATAAAGTATATAGAATGAAAAAGAAAACACAGAATATTTCTTCTTCTCCATTCTTCCATTTAAAGCCATAAATTCTATTATGAATCTTAAAATTTTCTTCTTAGGTGCTCTTAATATAGAAAAAGGTACAAAACGTGCCCCTGTTGGAAAATTCAATGTTAACCCTATATTCATAAGATAAGGAATTAATTGTTGTGTTAGATCTTCTATATCATATCTTTCCTCTTCAATATTTAGTATCCTAGCTATAAGAGTCTTACACACTCTACTTATATCAGCTTTATTCATTTGATTCAGGGTAAACTGCTGAGTAGGTAATTGCTTTAAATACCCATCTTTATACTCATAAAAAGTCAAAATAAGAGCCATAAGGCTTATAAGATCGTTAGTTAACCTGGTAGGAAGAGCAGCAAGAACTGAATAATCCACAATAGCTTCATCGTCAACTATCTCATATTTTGGTAACTTTAGTGTTCCTTTACGTTCTGTCACATTAGGAAGAGAAATCTTAACATCGTCATCTTTTGTTATATCTTTCAGTTCTTTATCTATAACTTTTCCATTTTTATCTATTACTTCTATTTTATGCTCAGGAGTGCCTGCTATTGTAAATCCATTATAAGTTATGATTCTTATAACCTTTTCATTTTTCGCAAAGTATATCTTATCTACTTTCTCCGATTCCTGCTTTCCTTCTATAGGTATTTTCTTATCCAATTCCCACCAATAATTAGGAGGAAGAAAGTCTTTCATTTTTGTGAAATATCTGCCTGTAAGGAGATTATAGCCAGAAGGAGGGAAAATAATATCATCAATCATTATGAAGCCATAATCAGGACTGAAGAGGTAAGTATCCGGTGTTACGCATTTCCCTGTTTGTGATAATCCAAAAAATTCATGAAGATGCCCAAAAGGCAACCCCCCATAGAGCATCTTATCAATTGCCTTATTGCCTAATGTTAGTAAATCCCCTTCTGTTGATTCAGAAAATAATTCAATATCAGCTCCAAAATCTTTTCTAAGACTGGTAATTAATGTTTTTAGATTTATATCTTTCTTCTTTTTATCTTCTCCCATCATCTTACTCCAGATTAGGAATACCAAGAATATTCAGTATCTTCTCTAATTCATCACTAGAAATACCTTCAAACGTTATCTCTTTCTTTTTATTTCTCGCTATTCCTATCATATTCTCAAGTATTTTTACACCAACCCTGAAAGGAATGGTAAACCCAGCAGCATTCCTATACCCATCTCCAGTATATAGCCTGGCAATCTCTGATACATCAATAGACCCCAAAGATCTTAATTGGAAAACAATAGAATCTTTTCTATCTACATACCATATCATTACTGCATCACATTTTTTTACCTTTAAAAGATAATCTGCAATATCAGCAATATGTGTACGAGTATTGAGTATAGCAATCTTTAATCCATTCTCTAAAGTCGTTATATATGCTCTTTCAGCGTTAAGCCTTATCATGTCCATATATTGGTCATAATTAGCTTCTCCAATAAGAGTTAAATACTGAAAAGCAATACCTTCTGGATCAGAATAAAGTTCATCAAGTACGTGGTGCTCAGGAGTTTTACAATTCCTGAGTATGTGTTCTAGTTGAACACAAAATGCCTCACTTTCTCTGAATTTGCCTAATTTAAGCTCTTTATTAGCTATGTAAAGTACATACTTTGGTACATTAGTAGGATCTTTTAGTGCGTAAACAAGCCCAAGTGTAGATATAGAATTAGAAGTCGTAAATTTATGGCTTATTTGATCAGCATCAAGATCAGTTTCTATGTATTCCTGAGCACCTAAAATCACAATTTTATCGTGATTTTTTAAATCATAATCATTCAATGCAGGAGTTCTGAAGAAAGGAATGAATCTGACTTCCTCTTGATTGCATCTTATTTTGTAATAATGGTGTGCAGCAACTTTGCCATCTAATGTATTATTATAAAAAATGACATACATATTCTAACTCCATTTCTCTTCTATGAGTATTTTATGAAGTTTTAATAGGATTCCAATGAGTTTAATATCTGCACCTGTATGATAGAATGGTTCTCCTAATTCTATCAGAAGCTCTCCTATATCTCCTGCTACTTGCCAATTGGAAGGATTCATTGCTACTTTTGACATATATCTTCCAATTATCATTCTTGCAAGTTCGGGGTCTTTCTTTAATTTTTCATGACATTTAGAAAGAGCTTCTTGGAATAATATGATTTTGGTAGAAACACCATTAATAGGTTTTTTCAGTAATACCCTAAGAAGCTCTATGAGTTCAATATCATCTTGAGCTAACTCATCAATTACTTTTTTGACTTTTGAGAAATTGGAAATAAATGATTTGGCTTTATCAAGAGCAACAAGCATATCTCTTGGGTTACCCTCAAATCTTGATGCAAGATATGTCAATGCTTTCTTTGCAGGTTTTATTTTCTCTCTTTTGCAAATAAATGTAAGGAAATCAATAGCATCATCTTTGGAAAGGTTTTTTACTTCAAAAGGCATCAGCCTGCTTCTAAGAGTTTCAGGAAGTTTGAGATGCTCATTTGTACATAAAACAAAGAAGATACCCTCTTTGGGTTCTTCTATTTCTGTAAGTAACTCATCTACAGCTTTTGATGATAACCTGTGTGCTTCGTCTATAACAAAGACTTTATTATCTTTTGTCATAGATTTGTATTTAACGTGCAATAATAATTCTCTTATATCATCTACTCCTGACCCTGTAACATATTCTGTTTCAGCATCAAGATGATGTATTAAGATATTGGCTAGGGTAGTTTTTCCTGCTCCTCTTTTTCCATAGAAAAGATATGCTCGGGGTATCTCATTAATAGGTCTTTTCAATAGTTCGGAAAGGCTTTCTTTTAAAGCCTGGTTTCCAAAAAATTCGTCAAGAGTTTTAGGTCTGTGTTTAACATGTAGCATTTTTATCCCCTTTTTAAATAGAGGGGGTAGATAACCCCCTCTACATTACACTTGGTTAAACCTTTTTCCTGTATTACTGGTCACGCTGTTAGTAAAATAAACCATAACCTACAAGAGCCAGCAAATAATGTGAAATCTACCCGATAACTATCACCTCCCTTCTATCAAAGAGGAAGGCTAAGCAAAGATATCTTCTTCCTCTTCGTTGCTCTCCTCATCAAAATCGGGGATCTCATCAAGCTCAGCCTGATCGAACGGTGCGCTATCATCTAATAAATCACCTGTATCAGAACTGGTATCCTCAAGAGATGCAAGAGTAACATCGTCCACATAATGAGTCCACACGATTCTAAGAGGAGGCTTAGAAGGAGCTTTAGGATTAGGTAAGAACCTGATCTTTAAGCTCTCATTTGGTTCAAGCATATCCTTTAATGATTTGATACCATCCAATTCTTCATTTTTCAGTTTATCAAAAACACTATCAATATCAGGTACGTAATTGAGGATCTTCATATTAGGAAGTTTATGTGTTCCTTCAAGATCGGGAGTAGTTCTGTAAGATACCCAATCATCTTTGGTTTTTGGGGGAATCTTAGTAACATAGATTATTCTACCCTTCGCAGGATGAAATATATTCCCCCATAAACCTGTATTATACACCCCATCAAGAACCTCTTCAGCTACAGATACAGGAACATGAAGAATAAAAGGCTTTTTCTGAACACTAGGAATCCACACAGGGAAAAAACATTGTTTCTTAGCATAGATTCTTCGTGCTAATACCTCATCTTCCTTACTCCCAGAATTAAAAAGTTCTGCTGCTTTTTCACATATTTTACATTTTTGCTTGAAGTTTTTAAGAGGGCATACTTTTCCAAACTTCATACCCCCACCACTGAGACCCGAAAATGCTTGCTTACCAGCATTTAAATCAAGATCCCAAGGGTCTTTTTTACATAATACCATAGCCTGTTTAACATCGGATATTGTGATTCTATCCATTCTCTCCTCCTTTAATCCAATTCCTTAACTTTCATTTTATCTACTTTTAAAGCCATCTGCCTTGCCTTATGTAGCTCTTTTTTAACTTCTACAAACTTACTTCTCAGTTCCTTTGCATTCTTTAGTGTCCATTTGTTTCTAGCACGTACTGCTGCCAGAGATTTCAAATCATCAAGCATTTTAGGTAGCTTGTTTAACAAGTATCCTCTATACATTCTTTCCATTTTTTCCTCATTCATTTTCATCCTCCATATTTTTTGAAAAGTTTAACTAATTTGCTCTTCATAAGTTTATGCCTATTTTGCATTACTTCCGAATCAGAAAAAGCTATTTTTTCCTGTAAACTCAATTTTTCTTCAATCTTTAATAGATAATCAATTGCTCTTCCTCTTGAATCCATTATTGAATACATCCTACTTGCAAATCTTGCATCTGCTTCTGCTTCTCTTACTAGCTTATCCAAATTTGTATATTCTTTATAGAGCGGAATCTTGGTTTTTTGTAGATCTTTTACTGCTGATGAAGCTATTGGTTTACCTATCTTCTCTGCATTTTTTACTATTTCATCTGTTAATTTAGCAACTAGTTCATCTCTTTTTACAGCTAATTCTTTCGCCTTCTTTGTTAGCTCTCTTTCAATCATTGCCCATTGGGCTTTCTTGATAGGATTTAATTTGGCTTCCTTAACCAAAGTTGCCATAGAAGAAGTATCTATGGAAACTTCAGTTATAAGGAATTTATTTTCATGTAGCAATTTTTTTATTTCAATATCTTTCATAACAATAACCTATTTTTTAAACTGGTCAGGATGTTTAATATTTGCAATTTTATTAATTTCATTAATGTCAGGTATCTTTAAGCCTGAGACAGATTGTCGCCATGCTTTTTCCATTTCAGAAGGTGCTTCTGTAATGAAATAACCTCCTTCGGGTAGGACAAATTTACTACCAGAAGGTTTAACCATTCCCATAAATGGAGATACCATATCAATTCTTATTTCTTTTGGATTCTGCGGATTAGGTGTGAACCTTATTAACAGCGGTTTCCATATGAAATTAGCCTTTTTCTCACCTATAATATAGGTACTTCCAATTCTAACTAAGACAACTTTTTTCATAAATTTTCTCCTTTTTAAACGTTAATGATAATACTATATTTTTTAATTATTGTCAACAATATTTTTCCATAAATTGCTTATAATCTATCATATCGCCCCATTTATACCCTATTTTTATATCTATTGAAGGTCTGACATTCCATAATGCTTTCCTTACTACTTTATTTTCTTGTGGGTACTTTACCATAGAATATGTTAGCATTTCGATTGCTTCCTCTATTGTAGCAAGGTGGTCATAGGTTTCTAATATAATACTATCGTGAACATCAATTAATGGATAGATTGGTTCTGTCTCAGGATCATCTCTTTCGCACAAAGAATCTAATTTTATAAGCGCAAATAGTAATAAATCAGATGAAAAAGATTGGATAACGGCATTAAATGCCTCTCTTTCAACCTCAGCATTAACATACTCAAATCTACGTCTTCTACCAAAAGGATTAGCTACAAATCCATATTTTCTTACATGGTCGATAGCATTATCTATTGCTTCCTTCACTTCAGGCATTCGTTCAAAATAGTCATTTATATACCTTTCTGCCTCTTCTACAGATATACCAAGTCTTATTGCCAATCCTTCCTTGGTCATACCATACAATACCCCAAAAGATATGCTTTTTGCTACTGTTCTTAGCTCTTTTGATACTTCGTTATAGGGTACTTTAAAAACTTCTGAAGCAACAAGAGTGTGAAAATCTTTCCTTTTATCATTACAGAATTCTCTCATTGCGGGGCATTTTGAATAAGCAGCAGCGCATTTTATTTCAGAAGTATCATAATCCGCAGCAATTAATACCTTACCTTCCCTGGCAATGACTATGTTTTTTAATGTTTTATCCCTGCTAGGGATGTTCTGGATATTGAAATCTGATATTGAAATATCATCCTGAAAGAGCTTGGTTTTGGCCTTTTTTATATCTATTCCCTTGGTTCTACCTCCAGAACTCAATCTACCAGTAGCTGTACGGGTTAGATTATATGTTGGATAACCAATATCTCCTATTAATTTTGGAATTAATCCTGAGAGATAAGTAGATCTAGCTTTTTGTATCTTCCTTAATCGCAATAACAATTTAGCTATATCACATTCAAGATTATCAGCATAATATTCTAAAGTTCTAACATCCATTGCAGGAAGTTTTGTTTTCTTACTTTCAGAAATAACTGGGTATTTTTTGAATTCAATGAAAAATTCCCTTATATCTTTTGAAGAAGTTAATTTTATTGAACCATAATGTTTTCTGAATTCAATGAAATCGGGTTTGCTTCTAATGTTTCTTTCTATTACTCGCTGTCTTTTAGCTAAAAAAGCATCTAATTTCTTCATATAAGGAACATCAAATCTGACCCCTCGTTGTTCTTTTCGATAAATAACCTTTAAAGCAGGAATCATAATGTTATTATGAAGCCATAATAATTTTTCTTTCCTCAATTTTTTATATAGTTTTTCAGCTAATCTTAATTCTCCTACACAATCAGCAGCATTATATTCATATAGCTGCTTATCGTTCATGTGAAGGACATTACCTTCTGCATCTTTTTTATATTTTGCAAATTCTGGAAGATAACGTCTGTATAGTTCGAGGAGATTATATCTTCTTTGATTTTCATTAAGAAGATACCCTGCTAGCATGGTATCGGTGAAAATCTTAGGCCATTTGCAGTTATTTTTATAGCATAGAAATCCTGCATCGAAGCCTATATTTTGTCCTAATATCTTTGTTTCGGATTTGAAAAGTTTAACTATATACTCTTTAACCATTTCTGAGTATGGGAAAACATAGGCTTTTCTTTTATCTACAGCTATTCCAATGCATCTAACATCAATATGAGGTAATTTATAAGCAAGTCCATTTGTTTCGATATCGAGACATACATATTTCCTTGCCAGTATCTCTTCATTAAAGACCTTTTCAACCTCATCAGGCTTATCTACTACTACATATTCATAATTCAGTTTAATTTCAGTGCTCTTTCCTGTTATTTGTTTTTTCCCAGTAAGAACATGTTCGATATGATCTACTAATTTCTTAAACAAAATGGATGCAGTGCCTCCATTTCTTTTTATATAGGAAGGATGATAGAAAGGATATACCTTTATTCCATGAAAATCATAAACAGTCCCTACACATCTTTTCATGGATTTTATGTTTTCTTTCAGCATTACAGATGCTGCTAATTTACCCAAGGTTATGATACCTTTTGACGGGGGATATTTGGCAATATCTGAATAGAGATGAATCCTAGAGCAATTCATGCTTTCAGCGAATGTAGGAGTTCTTATCTTGCCATCCTTATCAAAAGGAGGGCATAAACAAGAATTGTTTATCCTGAACCTGAATTTTCTACCTATTGCTTTGCTGACAATACGTATAGCTGTACGGAGAAGTTGCCCTGATTCCCCTATAAAAGGTATACCCTCCTCAAACTCCTGAGTTCCAGGGGCCTCTCCAATGAAATAAATCTCAGGGTTTTTATCCCCGTTAGGATGAATCATTCTGCTATAAATTTTACAAGGACAGCCCATTTTATAACCTATTTTATTATATCTTCAGTATTATTAACATCTGCTTCTTTTGAGACTATAAATACTATATTTTTTTCTGAGGTCATAAAAGCATAAACTTTATCAGATTCTGAGACACAGTTAAGCTCTAATTTATAGATTAACTTAAATATCTTTGGGCTTATGCTTATATTTAGCTGCCCAGAAGTGACTTTTATTTTACGTTTAATATTCGCTGTAGGTGATTTCAGCATTATCACCCCATTAGGATATTTGCCTTTTATGTGTAGATTCTTCACCCAATATGAAGATTCGATATACTGCGATATCTGCCAGAATTTATCTATGCTTTCAAAATCAATACTTGCCTGTTTCTCTAACCCTTCTAAGAAATGCTTATAATCTATCTTATCATAAGTTAATTTCTTGCATACTATCTCACCTATTGGATACTGAAGAAAGATAAACTCATCTGCAAACCCAATAAAATCAGGTTCTGTAGCAACAATAATATCTACAAGTACTCCAGGAATATCTTCTTTTATCTGAACAGGTAGTCCAGCATTTACTGCCATCAAGGATATTGGAGAGAATGAGATAGCTTTACCTGTACTCAATTTCACAAAGTTTAAATCCTTGAACATACTGAGAGACCTTGCTACTTTCATGTTTTCTTTAAGGATATAAAGGACTTGCCTAAGATCACTACCTGTAATAGTTTGCTCTACTTCTTTAGTAATACTGTTTGCTATATCCCTTCTTTCGTTCAGGGCTTCTTTGTAGTCATCGAAAGGCATAGATAAGTTAATTTTGAGATTAGATGATTTGCTTTTGATATGAAGTATATTGTTCTTTAATATAAAAGAAGGATTCTCTGATAGAAGAGGATATATAATGGAATTAAAAGTTTTATAATTCATATATACATCATCAGTTAATTGATATGATTTATTGTCAGCAAATAAATCAAATTTCCCATATAAGACTCCTGAAGTACATTCTACACTTCCTTCAGAAGTAATTCTGATAGGATTAAGTTCAGGGTCTTTCTCATTCCTCATCACTGCTGTTATTAATTTCTTTAACATCTCCACTCCTTCTTAACTTTTTATATATGTTCTCACATATTGCTTTTGTTTCATCATACAGCCTCATACTGTTATGCAGTCTATTATACATCTGCCTGTTTATCTCTCTCAGAATTTCTTCAGGTGTCAGTTTATCAACATCGACAAATATCTGAATGACATAAGGAAGGTTCAGTATTCTGAAGTTGACATATGTAGTATCATTTTCTCTGACTAGAGATATTACATACAAATCTAATCCAGCATTCTTTAATCTTCCAACTATATCCCCTAGTTCAAGTTTAGCTTCCTCTCCAAGCAAGTCAAATGGAATTACTCTAGACATTTCTACCTCCTTCTAGCTTCAGATAATACTAGATTTTAGAAAAAATGTCAACACAAAAATATATCAAAACTAGTAATAATTGCATGTTTAGTAATATTAAACACATATAAATATATCTTCTCAAAAAAAATCATAACAATTTCATAACACCACATAATACCCTATTTTTGCACTTTTTAAAATTTCATAACAAAAATTATGAAATTCGCCGCCAAAGGGGGATAATACATAAAAACACACTAAAATGGGCTATTATTAGGCTATTTTGAGGTATTATTGTATCACTAGAAATCTCCTATCATACTGGCTGTTATGTATCACTGTAAGGCTGTTATGTATCACTGTGAGGCTGTTATTAGGTGGCTAGTGGATATCATATCGGCTATCAGGTATCACTAGTGGCTATCACTCCCCCTACAGTGGTGGGGTTCTACTATAAAGTATTATAGTCAAAATAGATTCCCTAAAAATAGAGGTATTTATTGTAATGATTACAGCCACTTAATATGTAGATTTTCTGCCATTTTTATAACCACCTTAGAGCCTCTTATTTAGAGCTTGATTTTCTACTTTTTTAGATATTTCTTAATCGTTTTGTGATCTATTCCAGTCTTATTCTCTAACTCTGTTATTGATGGATTTTCTAGCTTTTTAAGCCAATATCTTAATTTTTCTTTATTTCTTTTTGTTTTTTTATCCCTGAAGTTTTTTAGATATTCTTTCTGATTACCCTTCTTTTTTGGCTTCATCTCGAAGTTAACAAGTGTATTCAAATACTCTCTTCTTGCGCTTACAGATATTGGTTTATATGCTTTTAGTGCTTTTTTGATTTCACTTTCTTTGATTGGGTCATTATAGAATTTCTTATTCCATACAGAAACTATGTATTTTAAGTCTTTTTCTAGCCGTTTTTTAGATATTCTACATTTCCAAGCAACTATACAAAGTGCATATAATGACGTATATCTGCACCCTTTTACAGCTGTTTTTAATACTTTTGCCTTGAACCACTGATAGAACATTGGATGTGCATTAGGTGTAGTATGGATTCTCTTTTTCACAATTTTTTCATAATTTTTAACCTTTAGCACATCTTTGAGTTCTATCTCATCTCCAACTCGAAAAACTGTAGTCTTAGTCCCAAATTTTGTATAAGAACCTGGAACTCGATAATAATGCGTGAGTGGAAGAATATCTGTAGTAGGTAATTTCTCTTTTACACTCTTCAGAAATTTTCTATTCAGATTTTCTATACTGTCTGAGTATGCTTTTTCTTTTCTGAGTTTGAAGACTAAATGAATCCCATTACCGGAATTTACCAGATAAGTTGGGAAGAGATTGCCTGAATTGATTAGCTGGATGATTTCATGGATGTCTCTTGAATCTATATTGTCTATGTCTGCTATCAAGCATCTGATTGCTCTCAGATTTTCTTTCTTGAATTCTCTGCCATCAAAGTCTTGATAGGAAACATAGACACCATCCTCATACCAAGCATAGTCTAAGACATCATAGATATCTCCTCTTTCAGGTCTTGATAATTTAGGGATGAAGTAGTTGATTTCGGATTTGCCAAAGATTTCGGATAGATAATTGATGGGATCTAATTCGTGGAAGTGTCTTCCAAGAATTTTATTTTTTTCTAAAAATTTCTCTTGATTTTTTGTTTTGTCTTTGTTATAACAACCCATAGTTGGGTTACCTCCTTATCGAGGTTTTTTGCCCTCAACTTCCAGGTCTGTTGAGGGCATCTTTTTTACTTGACTTATTATAGAATTCTTGATATATTTAATAGCGAAATCAGCAACCATACAGTTCACTTCCTTTCTAGCCCTCAATTCCCAGTTGAGGGCTTTCTTTTTTTGTTGGCAAAGCAATGTTTCCATAACACATCCTCTCTTGTTTTTCAAGTTTTTTGGTTTTTAGGGTTGACATACATTGATTTCCTTGGTATAAGATAATCATTCCATGCTTTCACCTCCTTTTCCATTTCAACGCCTCCTTTCTTGCCATATTCCCCCTGTGAGGCAGCGGACACAGGGGGAATTCTTTAATTTAAACCTAACAAGTCAGCCCCCTTAGTTGCTATTAGAGCCAACAGGTATGTGTATCCTTGTTTCGTTGGTATCTTTACTTGTAACCTACACTGCTTGCAGAAAATAAACACAACGTCCTCTTTCTCCATCCAGATTTTTCCGTTCAGGCATACATTGTTTCCACAGTTCTGACAGATTGCCATTAAATTCCCTCCTAATTGCTGTTTAAAGGCTCAATTTTGACCTAAAATGGACTGACCTATATCTAACTATAGGTCGAATCGTTTTAACGCAAAATAGAGGGCTAATTAGCTTATTAGCCCCCTATTTCTTCGAAATCTGTAATCGACTCTGAGGAAGAATTTTTATTTCCTTATCCCTACCCGTGAAAATTTTATGCTCTAAATCCCCTTATTTTGGCTCACAAGCGCCTAAAATGGACTGACCTATACCCTAATATGGGTTGGGTCATTTTAAAGCGAAATAAAGCGATAAATAGGCTGTTAGCCCCCCTGTTTTTTGATAATTAGGATCCTTCCCAAGTCTCTACCTGAGACTTATTATCAATCTCAAGAGCTGCATGTTTGGTCTAAAATACAGTAACTACCTTGTGGCACAGTGGTTTTTGGCTGCTTAGGTTGGTCGTACCATTCCTCGTAAAGTTCTTTCAGAATGCCTTTCATTTCAGGATAATCTTTGTACTTAATTAACATTCCTCTCACATATTCTTTCAATGAAATTCTCATGATAAAACCTCCTGCTATTTCTTTTTGTCATCATCTGTTGCCAACATGTTGGTAAGTATGATGGATATGTCTTTTTGTTTGTATTCATCTAAATCCAAATAATTATTATCGAGCTTCAATACGGTCATTCCACCTGCTGTATATCTACCAGCGTCTACTCCGAATACTAGGTTCTTAGAGAAAGAGCTATCTTCAAAGTTTTCAAAATCCTTTGTTTGATTTGTTCTTTCTCTAAATAAGCATATAATTGTATCAGAATCTGAAGCAAAAGCACCGCTCCATCCTATATCAAAGTAATCCATTATCTTAGTTGTTGATATCTTCTTAGGCTGTGCTATTTGAATTGTTATTAAATCTAATTCATTTGTAAGGAGTTTCATATCTTTAACTACATCTTCTATAGCAGTGACCTTATCTTTAACATGACGTACCATATAATGTACATTATCAAAGACAAAGAAGCCTATACCAAGCCTCTTCCATGCGTCTATCAATACTTCCTTTAATATCTTCATGTCTATCTTCTCATTAGCATAAGCAAGATATAAAGGATAATCTTCCATTAATACATCGCATATCAAACACATTGCGTCACTTTTCACAAGCGCTTTGTGATGAATTTTGTACCTAGAAGTTAACAACCTTTGGATTAATTCAGAATCTTTCATTTCCAGGCAGAAAAATAGACTTGGTATTTTGTGCACTCTAGCAAAGTGATCTGCTATGTAGAGGGATGTAGTTGTCTTACCTACTTTTGGTGTTCCAGAAAGTGTAATTAATTGGCCTCTTTTGAAACCCCCATTTAATATCTTATTTACGGATTTCCAAGGTAAATCATAAATTTTATCATTATCCTCTTTATCTAACATGAAGTTGAATAACGATGTTTGGATATCTGTTACAAATTTAACGGGGATTTCTTGTGGTTTTTTTAATAATTTCTTAAATTGTTTTGCAGAATAATTATGAATATAATCTGCCACGTCCATTCCATCAGGAAGTTTTATATATTTACATCTTTCAACGCCTAATCTTTTTGATATTTTTAATAATCCTCTTTTCCCTGCTCTATCTTCGTCCATGCAGAGCAATATTCTTTCAAAAGGCTCAAAGAAATCAAACCAAGTATCTAGAAATGTATCAGCACCCCCTGTAAGCCCTATTACGTTTTTTAAACCTGCATCTGTGGCTATTATTGCGTCTTTTTCTCCTTCGGTTAAAATAACAAATTTAAGGTTTTTATTAACATTATCTAAATTAAAGAGGTCTGATTTGCCTCCATACTCTCTTTTGAATTCTTTCGCTTCTCCCCTCCAGCTCCTATATTTAACGTTAACGATTTCATTATATGTAAAAGTGGGAATTGTTACCCAATTTATTACTTTTTTATGCTTGTTTTTGTTTTTAGCTACACCTAGCTTGAATTTCTTTATTGTCTCTATGCTTATTTTCCACCAATCCATTAATTCTTTTAACAATTTCTCATTTTTCATGAGATTTTTATGATATTGCATGATTTCTAACTGTCTTTTGAAAGGTATCTCGCTTTCAGGTTTCTTCTCTTTCTTTTTCAAACCTAATATTTTTACATCTTTTGTTACTCCTAGCTCTTTTTTTAATTTATATAAGTTTCCACTTTCTCCGCATTTCTTGCAATCCCATAATCCTGTAGTGCTATTGATATAGAAATGCTTTTTATTATCGAAACACAATGGGCAGGTTTGGTAGATATACTGGGTCCCGCAACTACTAGTAGGAGCACCTAGTAATTCTATTATCTGATCCTGAATAGAGAACATGTATCCCAATCCCCTCTTCCTTTCTTATAATCTATTTATTTAGTCTTGCTTTCAGGTAATCAATATGAAAAGAATAGGCGTGGAGAGACTTAGAAGAATAAGCTATTGAACCAGGCTGCACGTCATCAAGAAATGAAGCAATATATTGGTTCAATAAAGCTATACCGCCTATATTAGTAGGCCATCCTCCTACAGCATCCCAAGATCTGAAAGTTACGTCTGTTTGCAGATAATAATGGTTATCTTCTGCTTTAATTATTTTAAAACCAATTCCTCTCAGGCATGGAGAAGTTAATCTTGAGGTTTCATCATCATAAGGTACTTCATAGCCTAGATTCAATTCTGAATAACCAATATTGATATAGCAATGTTCATTACCATATCCATGTTTCTTGAAATGGTCTATAACCCATTCTACCATGTTTGGTATGGAAATAGCTTTGTTTAACAAAGTATTTTCTATATCTCCATTAGGATAGTAAGACCTTGTTTCTTTTGTTTCGGGAGGCATTTGGATATTTCCACCTACTAGAAAAGTCCCATATTTATAATGTTCATTCTTTTCTAATTCCCCTTTCATTAGGTAATTGAGGAAATATTCCTGTATTTCCTGCTCAGTGGTGGGTGCAGGTATTCCTAGATGAGGAGACACATAAGGGCATACAGGATTATGGGGATTCTGAATATACCCTGCTACATAGTCTAATGAATATCTCTCAGCTCCTTTATATGATCCAGCAGTTATTGTGTATTTTCTGCCCTTGGTATAGATTGCATAAAGTAAATCAAACCACGCATCATCTACAGAATAATTGGATAGGAATACAGGTTTAAATTTTCTCATCTTTTTCCTCCTGTTAAATATTAGTAGGGTTTATGTGAGGTATTTTATATTGTTTCATTAATGTTGTTACTACTTTATAATTAGTGTTTCTCAAGCCTTTAAGTTTTATATGTGGGATTAGATTCTTTTCTATCTCTTTTCTAGCTTTTCTATTAATGGCATGTATTTTGGTTTTAGATGTAGTTCTTTCTAAAAGGAAGAATACTTTTTCTTTTATATAATGATTGTATTTCTTTAATATGTTTCCTGTTTTTTGTTGGGATACTTTATCATAGATATAAGAGTTTACGCTTAATACTTCTTTGATAGAGTTGCAATCATATATATAAGCTATCTTGGATAAGAAGGGTTCTAATGAGGTTTTTCCTTTGAAGAGGATTTGATTCATGGCTAGGGTAAAGGCTTTCATAAGAAGTATGCAATATGAATAACTATATTTAACATCTATTGCTGTTCCAAACTTTCTAAGAGGAACAGTGACAGGTTTAAAGCCTAAGAAATAGACTATATCATCAATTACGCTTTGTCTTCTGACGTATTTGTTAACATCTTTTTTATTTATCTTATCTCTGCATTCTTCCCATAAATCTAATAATACCTTTAAGGTATTATCATTAGCATATTCAGGAGTATATTCATAATCTTGTATATAAATCTTCTTTAACTCTTCTTTATGGTTATGCAATAGAATACTGAATAATACTGCTTCTACTATTGTGATGATTCTTCTTGTTACAGGTATTTCATTATGGGCTTTTTTTATGTGCATTAATAATGTTACTGTTTCCCATTCAAAATTCCCTTTTATAGGCTTAGTAGGTATATTGGTGAGGGTAGTTATTTTATTGCCTAAGAATGTTTCCTCGAATGCTGTATGTGCTAGGATTCTTATATTAGAATTATTCTTGATGAATTTATTTCTTGCTATTAAATTGATTGTGCTTTCTTTTAGAAGTACTAGAGGCTTGATGTTTTTATCTAAAATTAGTCTCTCTGTTTTTGTTATTCCAAGATTTCTCCTGGTTATTTGATTTCTTATCATGTCCAGATATTTATTTCCCAGGAGAACATTTATAGATGGTACAAAATTCCTCGATTTTTTGTGTACTTTAATGATGTTATCTAGTGCCTTTTCAGCTAGGATAGTGGCTTCAATCTTGTGGTTCTCAGCTATTGTTTCTATTTTTGAACACCAGTTAGAGATAACTCCATTAATATTCTTTCCAAAAGGTTTTCTATTGTATTCTGAGAGAAACTTCTCCATTAGTAAGCTATTGACGTAATTTTCCATGTTAACCCCCTAGAATGGTGATTATGCTTTGCTAATTAACTTAGCTACTTTTTTATCCATTTCTTTTTTCTTGATGCCCTTTCCTCCAAGGTAGGCTTTTTTTGCAAGGAAAATCTTAGTTTCCTCGAGGGCATCAATTATTTGGAGAGTCTCTTTATCTATCCCGCCTAGTTTTAGAATCTTATTTTTAACAGCTAATGTTGAAAGTATTCTTCTTAAAAAGAATGAAATCAATGTCTCTATGGTACAAAGGAATGATTTAGAGAGGGTTTGAAGGATTTCTAAATGTTCTTCTTCAATAATTAGTGTTGCATAAAGTTTTACAAAAGATTCATGTTTATCAGGCGGGATTAAATAAGAGCATGTTTTAAATGCTTTAGACCTATTTTCTAACTCATTTAAAACATGCTCTGTTATTTGTTCAATTAGTATCTTTTTAGCATCCATTGACCCATAACAAACTTAAAGACCCCCAGCATATAGCTGAGGGTCTGGAAAGAGGGGGTTAGACCATAGAGACAATTTTAGTTGCTTCTGCTGTGGTTACTAAATCTACCAGCTTATCCAAGAAATTATCCATAATCATATCTTTCTTGAGATTAGGGTTAGTATTTGCAAGTTCAACAAGGAATTTCACCTTGATTACCATGATGTCTTCCCGTTCCTTAATTAAGGAACGAATCTTATCCTCAAGATTACCATATTCAGGTTCTTTTTTCAATTCTTCTTTTGGTTCTTCTTTTACAGGAATTGTCTTTGGTTTTGGTTCTGTTTTTGGCTTTGGCTTGGATTTAACCTTAGCCTTCTCTTTTGGTTTGGTTTTTGGCTTTGGTTTCGGTTTTGGTTCAGGTTCAGGTTCTGCCTCAGTTCCACTTTCATCGAAGTCTTCAAATTCTTCCTCCATGAGAGTTTCCTCACCCCAAAGCTCTTCTGCTTCTTCTGTTACCTGTTCTTGCTCTGCCCCCTCTTTTGGGGTGAAATCTGTGCAATCAAAGTTCTCTGGTACATCGTTCTCATCTGCCATACAATCATCAAATAATGCACAGTCTTTACAATAAGGCATAATTAATCCTCCTTTAAAGTATTTTGTTAATTATTGAAGTGTGATAGCTGTTTCTTTGTTTTTCTCTTGGGCTTCTATATATGTTCCCTCATAAAGGGATAGAATCCTCATGAGAATAATTGCAAGTTCATCTACCTTGGCATCAAATTTAGTATAGTGTACATCTTCTTCTTTATCTTTTATCTGAAAATGTACTATCCCCCCCATTCTTGCATTGGCTTGGGCAATTTTGTCATTATCAATATAGATGCCCTTTAGGATAAACTTGGCTTCCTGAGAATCATTGAAATCAAATATTACGTTGTTTGTTAATACTGTTATTATTGCGCCATCAAATTCTATTAGGCTCTCTTTAATTTCTTGTACTTCTTTGATGATTTCTGTAAATTTTGTTCTTTCCTCACCATTAAGTTGTTTTGTGTCTACAATAAATGCAACTGTTTTATCGTCAATTTTTTCCAATCTTCCTTTAACATATGGAGTACCACTCCCGTAGAAACTTGTTGAAATGATTGATTCAAACATATTTTCCTCCTTTAGAATTTAGTGATTAATACTATACTATAAATTTATTTATTTGTCAATATCCTGTTGTTCTTCCACCTCCCTTCCATCTGCCCATTCAAAATCTATGCATCCCCATCTTTGAGGGGTATCATCCTCATCTGCTTGGCATTGAGGAAACCATTTACACATGCTACACGTTGCCCCTGAAGGTATCTCTACAAACTCTTCTTCATCTTCTTCAGGCTCAAAAATATCTTCATATGTTTCAGTTTTCTGAGTATAATAATCGGTATAGTTTCTAAATGTTTTTGAGTTTAAAGTGAGAAATTTCTTTATAGTCTTTTTATCTAATTCTTTCCAGTATTTTAATTCTTGTCCTATGGTAAGGATATATTCAAGCTGACTTCGTGTTTCTACAGCTTTTTTACAATATATTTCTCTTAAATGTTTAATTGCTTCTATTGGGTTTCTTGGTAATTCTTCTAATAAGATACCAATAATAGCTAGAACTGTTCCTGTTCGACCATGTCCTCCTGCGCAGTGTATTGCTACTTTAAATTCTCTTTTCTGTTTATTAACTGTTGTCAACAGTAGTTCTACTAAGCTAATCCATAATCCAGTATCATAATCAGGGGCAGACATATCTCTAATTGGTAAATGAAGGATGCTTGTTTTTGTAGATACTAATTTTTCTAACTCTTTAAAGATGCCTGTTCCTTTTATACTGTTAAAAGAAGGCTCTGATTCTAAGAGTCTGATTACAGCATCATATTTTTCATATCTTATTTCTTCATATGCCCCTGCAAATATTGTTAAATTACCTTTTTTAAAAACAGGCTTTCTATAATCATGACATTTTCTCTTTGATACATAATCATACATTTTAATCTCCTTTTTGTTAAAAAACTGAGCTTATTGGTAATTTATCTGGATCTATATTTATTAGAGTATTGAGGTTTTCCCCTATGTAATATGCTACCCCAGGTACTTCTTCTTTTATATATTCTAAGAATATTGTCTCCCCTTTATTAAATTCATTATACATTTTTAATACTTTTCCAATAGGAATAAATTTGTTAAAAAAGACTGCATTATTATGATGTAATGCTTCTATTGTGTTTAATAGTGCTAGTATTGTGTTTATGTCTGTAGGGACACCTAGTACCTTTATTAGATTCTTAGTAGCTTCGGCTATCCTGCCCCATGCTTTACCACCATAACCTGGGGAAAAGCAAGCCAAGTTTTGTTTTAGTACTTTTTCAAAAGGAGTATCCTTGGCAAAATAATATTTTTCATAGTTATCAGATAACTTTGCAGTTCCTAATATTTTGATAATAGCTTTTGAAGGCTGTTTAAAAATAAACTCGATTGTATCCATTGTATCATATAGTACTTTCTTTCTAACTCCAGAATGTAGTATTTCAATGAGGGGATCATATATATTTTGCTGTTTATTTCCTGTTTTGTTTGTTACTCCATCATACATGATATTTATATATGGATTAGAGGTGGTCTTTAGATGCTTTAAAAACCCAAACATTTCTTTTCTCTTTATTTCTAGTGCGTGTCCCTCTGCTGCTAAAGACCAATGCCTTACTTCTCCTATACACGCTAAAACACCCCATACTACAAATCTAGTTATTGCCTCATTTAATACATTTTCTAGTTCGTTTTGTGGTATTCTATTCAATATAGCTAATTTGTACTTTGTTAATTCGGTAAGTGCATCAGTGCTTGAATATACATAAAGAGCTGATATTTTATCTCTTACTAATTTAGGGGTTATTTCTGTGCTCTTAGTTGTATTTGTATCAATACTTTCTTCTTCTATGTCTAATTTACCTTTATAGATTTTACCGTCAATTAAAGTTATTTCTTTGTTTAATATTTTAGCTATGTCTTTTTTGGGTATTTTTATATATGCTTTTCCATACCCTTTTGCCAACACTACTCCATGACAATGTAAAGAACCTGTAGAAAATGCAATTCCTACGCAGTTATCCCTCTTAACTGCGTTTATCCATTCTAAGGAAACCCCACTTTCTATGTATTTTATATATTTTTTCTTCTTATAATCTGATTTTGTTATTTTTCCGTAACATACTCCTTCCCCCTCGGCTTCTAATATGGGCTGTTTATCTACTATTATTGTCTTATTCTTAGAAGCTAATTCCATGATGTTAGTAGAGGGAGTCAGTTTCATATCTTTTAATAATTCTAACCAGAATTTAGCTTCTGCTGGGGTTAATTTATAATCTCTAGCCTGAAGAAAGAATAAACTCTTTTTTGTGAAATCTATTATGATTTCAAATTCTGGTGGATGATGAAATGTACTTAAATATTCTTGGAATATTTTTACTATAGGGACTTGGTAGAAGGCGCTGTCCTTATGAACAATACTTTCCATAAGGTCAATTATTATCATTACTCCATCTTCTTCGGATTTGCCTGAAACGATGTCATCCCCTACTCTCTTCTTGTATCTGAAAGTTAATTCAACTCTATTGTTTTTTATTTTTGGAAACACTACTCCTACAGCAACATCATTTTTTGGCAATACTGTTGCCATACATTGAATGATTGCTGCTGTTCCTTTCAAATCCTTTCTTACATCTTCAGGAACTCCTAGGAAAGATTCAAATACTTTTTTTACTTCAGAATGTACATTATTACGCTTTACAAATAGAATAGTATCCATTAATCCAGGAAGGGATTTTGCAGCTCCTGACCTTACAGAGTATTTCCTACGTGGAAGAGTATTAAGATAGGATTCTATAGATTCTCTATGTAATTCCTTTTTTATAAGGTATTTTTCACATTCATGAATTGGAATGATTCTAAAGGGAGGTACAGCTACTGGGTATTGTGTGTCAAGTTTGGATATTTTATTAGCCAACCATAAAAGGTAGAATCCTTTTCCGCCATAGAGTTCTTTAATATCTTTTACGGTAAAAGGTACTTGTTTAATATCAATCATTGTCTAACCCCCTAGTTAATTTTTCTACATAATACTACAAAATGTATATTTTGTCAACGTTTAATAGTTTCAACGATAGAATCTATTAATTGCTCTTTATTTTTTAGAGTCCCGAACAATATTTTTTCATCTATTGTGTCTTTTGTGTATACGTAGAAAATAAAGCATTTTTTCTCCTGAACTAATCTTATTACTCTATAAGCTGCTTGTTCATTAACTTTAGGTGAATAATCAGCTTCTGCAAATATCACAATATTGGCATTTTTGAAATCTAATCCTAATCCCCCTGTTCTTAATTGTGCTATAATAGCATTTAATTCTCCTTTTTTAAATGCTGTTTCGTTTTCCTTTTTGACTTGGGAACTCTGCTCACCATAAATTATACCTGTTTTTATGCCCATTTTTTCTAATTCTTCTTTTAATAGAAATCCCGTCTGAACAAAGTTGACTGCAACAACTACGTTATTTCCCTCAGCTACTGCTCTTTTTGTCAATGTACAAACATATTCTATTTTATTTGATTTCTCAGGCAATCTTACTACTTTTGATAATACTTTACCTTTTTCATCTTTTTTATTCAAGATTATGAAACCTGATGTAACTTGTCTTAATTTTCCAAGAATAGGAAGCCCTTTTGTTATATTATAACCTTTTAGCTTCTGTAGTTCATCAACTATCCCCATTGCTGTGTCGTTATAGATTTCTCTATGTTTTGGATTCAACGATACAGGACAGTATTTTATAACCTTATTTCCCTTATATTCAGGGACTTCTTCGTGCTTAAACCTTATAGCCTGAGAATAGATTATTTTTTTGAAATAGCTTGATTTCTCAGGCATAAACCTCCAATTTATTGAATGTCTTGGCTTATAGAAGAAGTTCTTTCTGAACATGTAATAGGATAAATTAAAAGCATAAGGATTTATTATATAGTATTGACTCCATACTTCGTCAGGGTTGTTCATTAGTGGTGTCCCTGTAAGAACTAATTTAAATCGAACTTTATCAGCTAAGTATAACATTGCTTTTGTACGTTTAGCTCTGTAATTTTTTACTAATGTAGATTCATCCAGAATTAGCATATCCACTGAATTCAATCTATCTAGTATCTTCAATATTTTTTCATAATTAACTATTACTACATTAGCAGTAATTGTGTTTAAATCCTTTTTTCTTATCTGAGATAGGTCATAAATAGGCAGTATTTTATTCTTTAATTCAGGGAAAAATTTCTCTATTTCTTTCTTCCACTGAGGGATTAATGTCTTAGGGGTTATTATCCATGTTCTTCTAACTCCTGAATGAAACATTCTGAATTTCATAACATTTATAGCGCAATATGTTTTTCCTAATCCCATTTTTATGAATAACCCTGCTGATGGGAAGATAGTTCCGAAATAAATTGTCAATATTTGATGCCTGTAATAATCTCCTAGTAATTCTATTTTAGATTCGAGCTTTTCTTTTAATTCTAATACTTTATCTTCATCATGTATTAAGTTCTTTATAGCAGTTCCCCACATTTTTTGCTTTATAGAAGCAAGGTATTTCTCTTCTTTTGCTTGTAGTTCTTTAAATCTTGGTTCTCTGGGGAACTGCTCTCCGAGGTCAAAAAGATTTTGAGGTGTAAGGGGGATCTTATAGACCCCCTTTTCTATCACCTTAAAATTGATATTCTTTATTCTTCTATCAGTTTTTACCCAAATCCAGTGTTTATTTCTTTTCAATATTTTTATCATGATTTATTTCTTATTTTTCTTCCTCATGGTGATTCTTTTGCTCTCTTTTATATCACATTGAGCTTCGATGCCCGCCATAGTTTTCTTATCTAATAGCTTGGAGAGGGCAGTTTTATTAATGGACACTACTTTTAAGAATTTAGGCACGCTTTTTATTGCTTTCCAAACAATTGCGGGATTAAAGACTATCGTATGTACAGTTATGATTTCGATAGGATAATCCTTTTTATTGATATATTTTTCATATTTGAGTAATTCCTCTTTATACTGCTTTTCATATTTAGCGTATTGCTCTTTTAATTTTTTTACCCTGAGGTATTCCCCTACCAGTTTGTCTACTTTTTTCTTTGAAATAGCCATTATGTCCTCCTTATAATTCTGAGACAATTAGTAGCAAAAGGATAAAAAGCTAAGTTCCCTGAGATTAATATGGTAATTTTTCCTTCTGGATCTTTTTCTATATAGATGCTACCTCCCCCATCCATTCTAACCTCGACTTTATTTTCCTTATTGAAGTGAAAGCTTTTCATTTTTGAATATACAACAATATCGGATTTCAGACTTTCATCTTGTTCAATTAATATATCAATCATCTTTCCTTGGGTTTTTACTAATTCTTCTAAATCTTTGATATAGCATTGTATCCATTTAGGTTGTTTCTTTAACTCTTGTTTCTGCTGTTCACTTTTTATCAGCATTTTCATCTCTCCTTTAATATTCTTCGCTTTTTACTCTTATAGAATTCCACGCTCTGGGCAATACCTTTATACAAGTACGGCCTTGTACCACTAGCCTTCGTTCCTTCTCAAAATAAACTTCTATTATTGATATTCCATCTTTGAATTTTATTCTTACATTATTATTAAGATAAAACCCATTATTACCATCTGTTTGAACCCAAATATCAGATTCACGCTCTTTTTTATTTAAAATTCTTATTGTCTCTTTTGCTTTCTCCAATTCCTTTTCCAAATCCTCTACCAATTCTTGTACCCATTTTGGTTGTTTTTTTAATTTCTCTCTTTGTGAATTCGTTAGCATTTTATTCTCCCTTCTAAGCAATTTTAGCTTCTCTTTCAAAGGAACAAATCAGGTTTTTTAACCCATTTTTTGTTCCCCCTAGTGTTTCATATACTTCAACTACATCAACTCTTCTCTCAGAATCGTGAGTTATCGCCACTTCTACGCCTATATTTGGGCTAAAAAGACGACACCTAATACCTGAGTCCTTTTTCCCTCTGAAATGCCCTTCTGTAGCACCAAACCCCTTATAAAACCCATGAAAGTATAATTTCATTGCATACCTCCTATATTTGTTTATCTTCGAAATAGAAACATCCGCATCAATGTAAAAACAACAGTATTTATTACGACTGATGCAAGAAATACCCATAGACCTAAGAAGAAATATTTTGGTACTACGGTTGCTAAGAAAATAAACCACCCAATAGTTATTAATATCATGATAATAGTAAATATCTTCATTATTCCTCCTCTAAATTACCTGTACCTGTCCAATGCTCACAACCAGGAATGTCTGGTAATTCCCAATTCTCTCCAATATAACCCATTAATGACAGTTTCCCGCATTCTGAGCACTCATAGACAGTATACCATTTGTCTTGCTCTGTTGGCTCTTCAAATTCTTTTCTTGCTTCTTCAGGATGTTCCTCCCAGAAATCCGATAATCTACCTCGATATTTCCAACCCATATTTCATACCTCCTTTTCTTTAAAGTATTTCTTCCCACCACCAAGAATGGGGATTAATTTTACCGTTTCTTACACTAAATCCCATCCTGATTTTATGCTTTCCATCATCAGGGTTTATATGGGTTACTGTAAAATCATAATACCCATCTGAGGTGGGAATAAAATAGTCCTCGATTATGATATTGGCTATTTCCCATACGTAATCATGGTGATCTATAACTAATTCCCCGTGGCCTACAATCCCAAATCCATAATCAAGATATTCTTCTTCTACCCTGCAATTGTTTTTAAACCATTCTTGCCAGAAATTATCATTTATTTTCTTGGCTGCCTCTCCCATGCTTTTCACCCCCTTTCAATTTCGATAATACTATAAATTAACATACTTGTCAATTATAATAAAAATTATGAAAAAGTTATGATTTTTATTTCACTAGAAACCTTCTAACTGCAAATACGTTTCCGTTACCATCTTTGATACAATCAAGTCCTGTATCAGGGGCTATTATGTCTTTTCTTCCTTTTATTTTGTTAAATAGAACCACAGAAACGATATATAAAGTGTTCTCTTTTGGTTCAGGTAAATTGATTATTTCTTTCAATCTTGGCCTACTGGTGGGGATAAATCCCCCCTCGATTTCTATTGCCCAACCAGGTTCGAATTTTGTTAGTGCTCTGGCTACTTTTCCGCTGGGTGGAAATATAGCAATTATTTTATTATCCTCATTAATCACTCTTATCGGATGTGCTGTTAAATTCACAATTTTCACTCTATCCCTCCTTCACTGAGATTCTTTTACTTTTTTGATAAATGTCTTCTCAATAGGCACATAATAAACATAAGCCTCTTCTTTTTTACCATATGTAAATTCAACTTCCCCGCCTGAAGTTGGTTGAATGCCATAATCAATTATGCAAATCTCGTCACATTTATCGTCATCTTTTGTTGCAGATGTAATAATTCCACCCTCGATTGTTATATAAATCATGATTCAATCCTCCTTGCTATACATAAATGTATAAATATATAGATGTTTTTCTGAGATGTTAGTAAGTTCATTTACTAATTCCTCGAAATTATCATTTGGGTGAACATACACATTAAAACTGTCATAGATGTTTGAAACAATTCTAGATTTAAACCCTTTCTCTTTTAACTCTGTATTGATTTGAAGAATTATTTCAGTAAAATTTGTTGTGCCCACGTTCTAATCCTCCTTTTTCTTTTTAATGCTGTTGAAATAGAGTTTTGATATACAATACATTGCAAGATCATCTGGTGTTATTTCTCTTCTAGGCTCTTTTAACCACTGTTCGCAATTTTTTAGTGCTTTTTCTAACCATCTCTCTTTATTATTTAATGTTCTTCTTTCCTTATGTCTTGTTCTATAAATATCCTCGATTCTATAATATTCTGTTTCTAACATCTTATAAACACTATCTCTCCAAACATCATATTCCCTAAACACTTTATTAACAAAATCTTTGCATTTAGGATTATACATAATCATGATTCAATCCTCCTCGATTTCTGCCAGTATTGAAATTATCCTCGCTTTTCCTATTTCCTTAACCATTTTCTTTAAACCCTCTTTAATCCTATCTTCAGGCTTTGTATCCCTGAACATGCTAACTGTTTCACCCTCGGAGAATCTCTCATAAAAGATATAATCTCCCTCGATTTTTCTAAATATTAGATATTGTCTATTTTGATTTTTCCAGCTTCCCCCTGCTATTTCGATAGGAACATCAAGAGGAATGTTTTCTACAGGTAAATAAGGCTCTTTTCTTCTTTTTGAATCCCTTGTAAATCCATCTAAGAAAGACCTGTTAAACTTAAATTTAGGATGCAGTCCTGTTATTTCTGCAACCCACCAATTAACAGAAGTATTTATATACATGAAATCATGAAAATTAACGCATTTATATCCATCTCTTTCTATTAGTTTCATTTTTTCCATGTTTAATAGCCTCCTTTTAATATCCTGGCCTTAGTTCATTAACAGCTTTTTTAGTTCCCGTCTCTGTTTCGATCCAACAAAGTACGGCGCCCCAGCGGTTAAAAATAGCTGGTTTCCCCTTCTTTTTGGTAGATTCCAAGACATAACCTTTAAATTCATGTTTTCCTGATCTACCAATAACTAATTCCCCGATTTGTGGCCTCCAACCTTTAGGTGCTTGGTAATTGATAAAACTTGCCATTTTAATAACCTCCTTTCTATTATTTCTTAAGGGAATTGATGAAATCAGAAGCAAGTTGACTAAAGGCAATAGGTCTTAAGTTTTTTGCTCTTATCCGCTTTATCTCTCTTATTTTATTATGTATTTTCTTTTTCTGTTTTTTTACTTTTTCAGCAGCTTGATGAAGTGTTAAATTAGATTCTAAATTGTAATCTAATCCGAAAAGAAATCCCGCTTTTTCCATATAACATATAAATTCTGGTAAGCTCATTATTTTATTGCCTAAATATACTTTTGTTTTCCCCTCTCCTGATATGTATAAATCTATTTCAATCCCTTCTTTTTCTAGTTTTATATCTGTCACTTTGTGAGATAATAGATAACTGTATTCATCTTTTGATAATTTTAAAGCAAAGCCCCCTCCATTATCCATTTTGAGAACCAATTTCCTTTTCATGATTTAATCCTCCTCTTTTATTTCTACATTAAAAATATAATCCCAATCCAGATTATCAGCGTACCAAACAATTGTCTCAGTAGTTCCAAATATATTTTTAACTTCCTCGATCTTTTTAACTGGTCTCCATCTCCCAAATTTAAATTTTGTTAACTGACAGGGTTTCTTTCTTGCGTGTAACATTTAATCCCCCTTTTATTTCGATTATAGAGAGGGCTTTTACCCCCTCAATTTATGATTATCTCATCCAAGGATGCCTTTTATCACTATCAGGCAAGTTCTTTATAAACTCCACTACATCTTTAGGGAGTTCAAAGAATACCCATCCAGAACCATATTTATATCCACAAACAGGGCAAGGCTTGTCTAATACCCCTTTTGGATGCTCTGAAGGGTAAACATGGCCTGAAATTGTTATTTCTTCCTTATCAATCTTATAAAAGTGTCTGTACTTTTCCGGTATTTTATCAAGATTAGGCCAGGTGAAATACCAGGGAAGATTTAATAATTCTTGTTCTTCCTTGGTTATCTCAGCTTTCCCTGTCTCTTTGAGGCTTTTTAATGCTTTTTCTTTGATTTTTCTAGTGAGAGTATATAACTCGGTAGTTCTGTTATATTCTCTCTTTACAATCTTTTCCTTGCCCCATCCAAGCTCCTTTTGATGTTCGCAACAAGGGTTCATATCGTTTAGATGCCAATTTTCCCATATATCTAGGAATTTCTTTAATTTTTCGGAATCCCATCCAGGGGCATACTCGATAATATATCTTCTTATTGTGTCATAAATTTGCCCACAACTCCCCTTACAATCTCCGTTGCTAAGTGGGGCTTCTACCCCTGTAATGCTTAGCACAAGTCCTCTTTTTTTCTTCTCATATAACCTTATTTCACAAAATACATCTCCTTTAAAGGTCTTGCCTACTCTTACAATCTTCTTGAATACTATTTTTTCCATAAAAACCCCCTTATAATTTGATTAGAGAGGAGGCAGAAGCCCCCTCGATTTATTATCTTTTTGTGACTACCAACATTGAGTTAGGCTCTTGGCCTGATTCAATGGTAAGCACAATTTTTCCCTCTTTAGTGACGTAACCCCGAATATAAGCGCCTATAGCAACCTTTCCCTCTTTTCGTTGCTTTATTACCATTTCAAAGCCCCCGTCTTTTTCCCTAGGGCCAAATGCTATAGGATTCTTATATCCATCAATTTTAGCCTCGATCCAAAAATTTCTAACATTTCTTGGCATACTTTATCCTCCTTTTAATTTGATTAAAGAGAGGGCAAAAGCCCCTCGATTTATATTAATTATGCCTATAAACTACTATTTCATCCTTACTATTAAATCCCAATTCTTCCATTAAATGATTATTGATCTTTGCCGTCTTTTCATATCCGTCATAGTTTGCAAAGGTTTCTTCAGGGCAATCTTTATGCAAGTCTAACCATTCATTAAGGCTTTTAACTTGTGCTTGTCCAGGGCCTGCATATTGTCCTAGACCCCACTTAATCAGGGTTTCTTCTCCTACAATACAAGCAAATTCTTGAGGGTCATCGTTTGCTAAATCTTCCCAGTATTCCCTTGCTTTTTCTCCAGCCTCTTTATAGCTTTCTGCGATATACCATTCAGTTCCGTCTTCGAGTTCTATTAAGGGTAAATACCCATAATTTTTAACATCTGTTACTTCTAAAACCTCTGTTTCACCTTCGATAAGTATTAACAGCTTTTCCATGATTTACCTCCTTTTCAGTTAATAAGTTCTAATTCTTTAAAATCTTTCCAGGGTCTTCTAATATCGAAGATTGGAAGATCATTTAAACCGTAATTGATAAGTGCTTTTCCCTCTTTTATCTCGTATACCACCCCCTTTTCCATAATGTACCTTTTGGGTTAGTAATGACCTTCACTTTATCACCTATTTTGAACATTTTATCCCCTTTTTAATTGATTATAGGCTTTTTAATATCGCTATCTAATACCCTGCAAAAAGGCGAATTAATCCAATTATCGCCTTTATTATATATTAACCACTGTCTCGGCCTGTACCCCATTAAAGGTATAAATTTTGAAGGCACTAGATATGCTATAAATTCATAATTCCCCGCTTTAAATTCAATTGCAGTTTTAAAAGGTGAATATTCAGGTACATATCTATAGTTATTTATATCTCTGATAGCTTTTTCTAGTGGTTTTACTATTTTTGGACTATTTACAAAATCAGTATTCTTATAACCAAATGTCATTTTATCCCCCTCTTAAATGATATTAAATTCTTTAAGAATATGTTTCATTGCTGTTTCGATATTACTATCATTTAAGTATGTATATAATTCCCTAGTATCATAACGGCTTAAGATTAGCATATCCCAACATAACTTTTTTGGACTTGGAGAAAACTTGTTTATAGCCTCTTTAAGTCTTTCTTTGGTTATTTTCTCAATTGTTTTTTGCATAGTTTGTTTTAATTCTTTGTAGTCTTTTTCTTTTATCTTTAATCTACCGTCCATATTAACCCCCTTATTTTTTGATATAATCTTTACATTTTGTTACAGGAAAATCACATGGTATATGTGCCTTGCATGGTACAGGGCAATTGTAGTTTTTGCATGTACTGCAGAGGCATTTTTTGCATGTATTTTTCATAATATCCCCCTTTCTATCCATATATTGATATCTCAATTAATCTAGCTAGTTGAAACAGGTGAAAAAATACTTTGTTTATCTGCTCCCCAAATTCGTCTGATAGTAGATAAGTGAAGTTAAATAAGACCCCCGCTTTGTTCCGTATCTCAAATATGAGGGCTTTATTTTCGATATTTCTGCTATGATAACAGGCTTTAATTGTTTCCCATATATCTATAATTTCGCTATAAAACCTTTTCTCTAACTCATTACTTGAATCTATTTCTAGTTTTTCTATTTCTTTTTTGGTTTTTACAATCAAGCCGTAAATAGTCATTTTAAAGCCCCCTGTAATTTCGATTATTCATCTTTATCTTTTTCTCTTACCCACAGGCTAAACTTAACCTGGAAACAATCAGCGTTGTTTATAAGCCATACATAATCAAATTTTTCCCCTGAATCGATACACGAAAAACCTGCTTTTTTGATAAGGCTATAACCCCATGAAGGTACGGCTTTGTCTGTTCGGTTTTTACAAATATCTATCAATAAATTAGGGTTCTCCTCGATGCATTCACGGCAAATTAATTCTCCGCACTCGTCATCTATAATAAAATTTGCCTCCCAAAAAGCAGAATCTGGAACGGTAGAAACGATTTTTCCACAGTGGGAACAAGTGGCAATTTCGTCAAGATAGGTAGGATAGATAAATTCTAACTCGTTATCTATATAATCATAGAGCTTATCAGGAAGGTTATTCCAATTGGCGGCAATAACAATTTCTTTTCCAGGGAAATCATAATAATGTGCTTTCCCGAATTCATAGTAACCGGATTTTTCATAAATGTATTTTTGTATTCTTCCGGCAATTTTAAGCTCCTTTTCCAGTCTCTCATTAATTTCTTTTTCGACTCTCTCTTCCATGTTTAATACCTCCTTTTCTCTGTTGTTTGATTGCTATTATACTATAAATTTAATTTTTTGTCAATTATTTTTTCATAATAAAAATTATGAAATTCTGAAGCCCCGCATAAATTCGATATCAGACAACAATGGCCTCGATCTGAAAATGTTCATATCAGACAAGAATGGCCTCGATATATATTTCATAATTTTTATTATGAAAAAGAGGGCTAAAATGCCCTCGATTTTTTTCATAATAATTCATAATAGCTAGCTTTAATCCTTTTTAACTCGATTCCGTAGGATTTAAGCCTTGTTATCATATAATCAAATCTAATGTTAGTTTTAAGCAATTCATGGCCACTTTCGTCTAATAATATAGCTTTTTTGGCGATTCCCTTGCCGGAATCACCAATAATAAAACCAACCTCAATCCATATATCCGGATCAATTCCTTTGAATCCAGGAAATTTTTTATATTGATTATTAAGATATTTTTTCTCTTTTTCATAACTTTTATTATGAACCTCGATTTTTTCTATCTGCAGATCATTAAGAATATTCTGACAGACAGAAATGACAAAATTGTCCTCAATTTTATGGCCATATACTTCCAGTAATTCGATTTTAGCCTTGATTTCTTGCATAATTTTATCCCTCCTTAAAATCAATATACGATTATATATCTTGGTATCGGATTGATACCTTTTACTTTTCCCATTGGTGAAATACTATAGCTTTTTGTTTTGGACTATAATAAGCTATTTTATTATTACTTCTATCAATCCACATTGCAGATCTGCAGGTATTATCATTATTATACTCTGTGAACTCACTGTAAACTTGTTTTCCTGTAGCTTTGCAATACTTTTCTACCATGTTTTTGGCTTGATTGTAGTCTTTTATACCAGTAAATGCTTGCATGATTTTATCCCTCCTTAAATTCGATATATGATTAATAATCAAAAATATATCCAGGCATCTTAATGATACCTGGATATGATATATTTTATTTCTCTTTTTTTAGTCTTCTATAATATGCTAATTCAAAATTTGCTGTATGAAAGATATCGTTCATTAGATACCTGGTTTTAAAGTCTAATAGTTCTAGCCTACTTCGATTCTTTCTTACAGGAAAAGTTAATGGATCAAGGCAATATCTTCTGATTTGTTTTCGGAATATACGCTTGCTATGCCTTATATATAGCTCATTTTCCAGTTCCTTAGCTAGATTATAGTATTCTGGCACTTTGTCGTTATCAGGCATAGCTTTTATAGCTTCATAACAATCATTGATAATATATTCCAGGCTATTATCATCTAATACTTTCTTGTAATATTCTACTTTTTCCATAACTTCACCTCCTATTATTAATGTTTAATCAATTAATCTTAACTCACAAACCGGTATTAATCCGGTTCTTTGGCTATAATATTCCACATATAAGTTATCTATATCTCCATATATCTTAAAAGACTTATATCTTAAGTTTTTCTTAAGAAATCCCTCTTTTTTTAATGTTTTAATTATCTCTTTGTCGCTTGTATAATCATTAATAGTTATTGCCATATCTGTCTCAGAAACATTATTAACGTAGTATCCATGTTCGTCACGCCACAAATCATAAGTATAAATTTTATATGTTCTCCTCTTTAACATGATTTACCCTCCTTAAATTCATAATAGTTAATAATTAAGCAATTCCTAATATTTCTTTGTTTCTCAATTCGGATTGCCTCATTAAATACCAAACTTGCTCCTTGGTGACTCCTAGTGTATTGTAATAACGATTGCTAGGAGAATACTCTGGACAAGATATATGCAATATATCCTTTTCCTTATCATAATGTATATTTTCCAAGCTAAAACTATTGTTTTTCCAGGCATTGAATAATCTCAAGGCAAGTTTACGATGTATTCTATTGGCAGGTACGTCAAAGATTAAACAAATCAATCTATGATCTAGTTTAATGTGGTTTGGTCTTACTCTGTAACCGAAGCTGTTATAAATCCGTGTCCAGTATTTTCTGGACTGTATTTTTTGCAGATCTAACACGATACGTTTACCTTGTCGAAAATTTGTGATTGTTAGAACTGGAATAGTGGAAAATTTATCTTTTATAGGTTTAATGTATACTATCTTTTTCATGCTTTATATCCTCCTATGTTTCGTAAATGGTTTGAATCATTAACAGTGTATAGTGTTTTTGTAATATTTACAGTAAATTAAATGCCAGGTTGAAAAACCCAACCTGGCAAAAAATGTTTATTCTTGTTCGGTAAACTCTTTAAGATTCAAGAGCTTACCAAGAAATACTAACTCGGTATCAGTTACCGAGTTAGCAAGATAGTTAATTCTATGTTCTGTTAAATACTTTAATTTGTAAAGCGATGATCTTAATATTCTTTCCTTACTAATACCCTTCCTACGCTTCGGAAACATCCATATAGGTAAAAATACTTCGATACGGTCATAGTATCCAATAAGTCTACTCTCTCCTCCTGTAGAGTACAATTTAATGTTTATTTCTTTTGGCATCCACTCTGTTAATTCTAGGAGTTTATCAGCTAAACATAGCTGATCTTGCAGATCTTTAATCTGCCACATTTTATTAGGATATGTTACATTCAGATGTATTACAGTGGCTTCTAGTTCTTTATAGAATTCCTCTCTTGTCATGCTGCACCTCCTTATGGTTAATTAATAACTTCTACCACAAGCCGGTTAGGCTTATGGTATTGGCTTGTAAATTCATGGTAGATATTATTAAAGTCATCTACCACACTTTCCAGAGGCTTGCTATGTTCCTTAGCAAGCCTTTCAAGCTGGATTTCGATTGCCTCCAGCTTATCCCGTAAATTTCTCAATTTTGCAAAGTATTCCACTGTCACCTCCTCTTTGCCGCTGTTATTAATCTGCCTGTACTAGTGCGGCTTAACTGGTACAGACAAAAAGAGGACCACATTATACAGCGTGATCCTCTTTGATTATAGCTATTATTTCGTTTCCCATAGTATCCAGTTCCAAGATACTATTGGGAAACAAATAATCCAATACATCCAAGTCATCAGAACAAGTTATAGTTGCTCTGATAATTTCATTATTTTCTGTTTGTAACAGATTAATCATTTCGTCACCTCCTATGTCAAATTTTACCATTATATATATGCACACACAATGCCAATTTCATAATTTTTTCATAATTTTTTATTTCTTTAATGATATCGATAACTTAAATTCATATCATGAAAAGTGAAATAATTTTATTGCACTTAATTGCTGTAGCATTTATGCAACACTACTAATCATGATTTTTTGTGTTTATTTAATGATAACAATACTTTAGCTTCATAGTATCAAAAAAACAACAATTGTTGTGTTTTTGCTACTATGTAATTTGTTTCCTATTATTTTCTTCGTTTTTCTCGTGTTTTCTCGTTTTTTGGTTATAAGTTATCAATATCATTACATTAATCATTACTAGATTTCTGAAAGTGTACTAGGGAATTTTTTTGAGCATTTCTTGTTTTATTAATGATTACAGCAATTTACAAATACTTAAATATCGCCAATTATAGCTGATTACAGGCAAATAAATTTTTTATGTTTCATATTTACCACATATGCAAATATTTTATTGCACTCAGAACCAGGTGCAATTAATTTATTGCATATATCACGATGATGCTACTATCATAACTGCTATAAAATTATTGCAGTTATATTACATTCTGCAACAATATCATAATTATGATTATGATATTATGCTTTTGTGCGTGATTTGACGCAGAATGCTGCAATAAAAGTATTGCAGTTAGTGCAATAAATTTATGGCAGTTCTGAGTGTGGGAAAAAAGTATGCCAAAATGCCAGGTTTTTTGATAAAAGTGGTGGGGGATGTGCGAGCTAGCTATACATAAAATTCATAACAAAAATTATGATAATTTTTTAATAGTTGTTATACATAAAATCCATAATTTTTGTTATGATAATTTTTTAACAGTTGTTATACATAAAATTCACAACAATAGTTATAAGTAAAATCCATAACAGAAATTATGATGTTTTTCTAATAATTACTATGATAATTTTTTAATAATTACTATAATGTTTTTCTAATAATAGTTATAAAAATCATAATAGTTGTTATGATAATTTTTTAATAATAGCTATACATAAAATCCATAATAAAAGTTATGATAATTTTTAATAATAACTATAAGTAAAACTCATAACAAAAATCATAATAAAAATTATGATACTTTCTTTCTTCAGATATTAATTATATGTTAATTATAACATTATAGGGACGGGGGATTATTTTCCTTCTTCAGGAAAATTATAAAATGACATTAGGGGACTTTTTATGAATTCCTCATTGTTTGTATATTTGAGGTTTAAGCATAAATATCCAAATGAATAGTTTTCGGGTATAAAGTACTTTGGTTAGATATTCCATATTCTTGCCTTACTGTATTTACAAGATCTATTACTGCATCTCTTAGATCTATATTTTCTGGATATTCTTTTGGATCTATTTCAGATATACTTCCATTGGGATTCTTTCCTACTAATGCAAATGCACGTGGTTCATAATCTTTATAAGTTATTTGACAATCTGGGTCGCCAAACCTGCAAATTGCTCTACAGATATCATCATCAACACTGCAATCGGGATCATATTCGGACAGCCAATCTATAAACCCAGTTCCATGAATGGTTTTTATTATGTATGCAGATACAGCTATTACAACAGCATAATTGTCACTATAGATTGCTGCTATTGGAGACAATTCACCTGTTCCGGCTTCCTCTTTACTTCTATAAGCGCCATTAAATTGCCATCCTGATGCGGTAATATCTCCAACTATACACTGGCAAATATCAGATTTTTGAAAAATATCATAATCTTGTGGGTATCCTTCAGGATACCAAGATGAGATCTCCTCAAATACTCCCTCACCAATTACTTTATAATAACCAAGAGTTGCATTAGATTGGAAATTTTGGTCATAGGAATCCTCAGCTTGGCAATCGTGTTGTTGTTCAGTGTAGTTGTATATTAAATATAAATTCAAATAAGTTCCGAAGAAATTAAAGGCTGTTTTTTCACGGTATGCATAGACATGAGCATTTATGTCTGCACAACAGTTATTAAATTCCCCTCCTTCTTCAAAGTTACAACTTTCTCCAGAAGGCATCCATGTAGTTATATCTTGAGTACAATATTCTACAAAACGTGTAGACCCTGTTTGCAACATCTCACAAGGCATGAACCCAGCTTCATAAGGATACCACATACAAAAACTAATTCCACTCCAATAAGTACATTCGACACCTCCATAAGTACCTCTTTCAAATATTAAATATTCTGGAGGACAAGTTTCAGGATGAGATCGAGATAAATATCTAATGGCATTGTCTGTAGTCTCTCGGTATCCTTCAGGGCACAACCCTATCCTAGAAAGTCGTGATAAATAGTCGATTAAGATCGGGTCTTGGCTAGAGCAAGGAAAGGTTAGTTTTGGGATATCTACGTAATCATTCAATTCTAAATCCCATAATATAACATAACCATCTATATCTATCTTTAAGATTTCACCACATCTCTTTATTTTATCAGGAAATCCTACACAATAATACTCCCCATTTACAGCATATATCAATACTTTATCATTAACATGAAATGCTGATGCTGGATCTAAGTTCTCAGATTGGCAATTATATATAATCTTAGCACCTGATATCTCAGTTATAGGCTCTATATCTAAGTGTTCATATTTCTTGTGCTTCTCCAGCTTTCCATAATCAGTTTCATAGTTCCTAGGATAATAAGGTTCATCTAATACAACATCTACAGTCTTATTATCTCTATCTACTGATGTTATTGTTCCTTCTATAACATCATGCATCAGGACTGCTTCTGCAGGATCTAATTGTATTGTATAAGGATTTTCAGTGCTTTTTGGCATATTTCAGATACCTCTTTTTTAGGGAATAGTATTTTACTCTTAATGCTAAAGTCAAGTTAGGAGTTGAAAATGAGAATCTGATGAGGTATAATAGAGAACATGAGTACGTTAGTAGTAAAAACAATTGCAGATGGGGTTGATACCTTTAATAAAAAAAGAGCTGCTACAGGTATCTGCAACAGCTCCTTGACAAAAAAAGGTAGAAAAACCCTGGGAGAAAGACTGGTGAGGTCAGTACCGGACCCAGTTCGCCCTTCCCAGGTCGTCTGCAATCATACTAACATCTCTTATATTAATTGTCAAGGAGTTTTTGCACAGGGTGGATGCGGTACTGTTGCCAAATCAGGGGTTGACCGGAGTTGGAGGATTTCCTCTAAAAGGGCGCTCCTGGGTTGGAATAAACCCGATAAACAGCCTATACGACGGATAATGCAATCCTTCAATTATAATTATAAGAGTAGTACGGTTACTGCTGAGACCGAAACAGCAGGACAGAGCGCTTGGCCTTGCGATAATAGGCGGCTGATAAAGCGATACTCCTGTTTACCTGAAGTTTTCCTGCCTTTCTCTTCAGGGTTTGTCTTTTTGCTTCTGGAATCATCTCTTAGAGGTTGCATAAATGCAGCTTTTAAACAACTAAGAGATGTATACAATAAGAGTATAAATATAGATCATAATAAAATTATGATTTATAAATTATGGGCATTGTCAATCGCTCTACTACTAACTACACAAAATGCCCATAAATGGATATACATCTACATTCTGTAGATGTATATGCTGACGCATTCTATCTTATTGTATTATCCAGAGGTATAACGCCCGAAGTATACTCTTAGAATGAGGATACCTAATAATAGCCTATTATTAGGTATTTTATTATATTTGAGGGGTTGACAAAGTTCGAATTTATAGTATTAGGGATAATGATTGACAAGCATATAGAAATATAGTACTATTATTTCATAATAAGAAATGAGGTAAAATTATGAATTTTGATGTTGATATATATAAAGAAGAGAAAAAAGATAAATCCCTTCCTCAAGTAGTAAGGTTGGGAAAAGTTAAATTAATGCTAGATAAAGGACATTCTGTTGCAGAAATTGCTGAGAAATTAGGTATCAGCAAAACTACTGTATATAAAGATGTGCAGTTTTTAAAAAATATAGAAATAGGGGGTATTGATGAAGAAACGAAAAATTTAAGAAGAATAGAGATAGACGAAGAAATACTAAATCAAATAAAAATAGGTAAAGAGATTATTGAGCTTCATATGTATAAAAAACCCCATGTTGTAGGGGATATTATGAAAGTTATTTGCAATCTGTTAGAGCTAAGAATGAAATTATGGAAAATGGATGCTCAAACAGTATTATCTGCTTCAGAAACAGTACTTGATGGTGAAGAATTATTGCCTGAAGATGTTAAAGATCAGATAGGGGATATGCTAGTAAAACACCTAAGCAAAAAAGAGGTGAAAATAAGTGTCTAAAAAATACAATATTATCTATGTAGATCCTCCTTGGCCTATAAAACTAATATCAAGAAAGGTGAGACCAAAGCAACTTGATATGCCTTATAGTGTTATGACATATGAAGACATATGCAACTTACCTGTGCAGAATATTTGTGACAAAAACGAATGCCATTTATTTCTATGGACAACTCATAAGTGGCTGCCTAAAGCATTTTATGTGATGGAATGTTGGGGTTTTAAGTATAATTGCATAATAACTTGGGACAAAACATATGGTTTTACACCATTTAGTTTTATGTGGAGTACAGAGTTTTTGTTATATGGACAATTGAAAGGGAAATGGAAAAGGCCAAGAGGGGTAGGCAAATTCAAAACATGTTATCAGCATAAGCCAATAGGACACAGCATAAAACCTCATCTTTTCAGGCAGGTTATTGTAGGATTTTGTGGTGATTTGCCACGTATCGAGCTTTTTGCTCGACAGAAAACACTAGGATGGGATGTGTGGGGGAACGAGGTAGAATCAGATATAGAGCTAATATGAGGAAGGAGGTGAAAGTAAGTGTCTGATATATTCAAGGATATACAGGATAAATGCAGATATTTTAATAACCTCGCAATTATTGATGCTTATATTCCTGAAGGAGAAGAGAAAAAGGAATATATTGTTATTTTATTGCATTTATTAAGCGAGAAATTACCTTCTTCAGAGCTTATGGCAATATGTGAGGATGCTAAAATAGGAGCTGGGTGTTTGTATAATAGTATATTTTTTGAACATTTTGAAGTATTAAAAGAGGAGATATTTGGCGATGGGAGTATACAAGATACCTTATGAAACATTAATAAAAGTTATAAACCCCGATATAAAACTAATAATAGATGCTATTCTTGAAAATAATGATAGTTTTGAGTTCAGTAGAGATCCAGTCACAAAGGATATTATTATAAGATGTAAAAATAAACCTAGGGATTCATCAATTTATGGCATTTGTTTTAAGGAGTTAAAGAGATATTCAGTATAAAGAAAAAAGATAAAATTATGAAAAATTATGAAAACAAACCTGAAGAGCTAAAAGACCTTGTTTTTTGTGAAGATTGTATGCATTTTCGTGTTAAACAAGATTATGTAGGTGCAGGGTTAGCCTATGAAACTGAAATATGTGAGGCAATTATAAAACTAAAACATAATCATAGAACATATTGGGAAGAATATGGAGACCCAAAGGAAATAAATAAGGATAATAAATGCCCATATTTTGAACCTAAAAAACATAAAAAATGGAGGTTTAAATAATGTTAACTTTTTACCATAATATTGATTTAGATGGAAAATGTTCAGGATATGTTGTTAAAAGAGCACATCCTGATTGTAATTTATATGGAATAGACTACGGAGATGACTTTCCTTGGGATATCGTTGAAAAACATAATACTATTGTTATGGTTGATTTCTCTCTTCAGCCATTTTCAGAAATGGAGAAATTAGCCAATAAATGCGAAAAACTTATATGGATAGATCATCATAAATCAGCTATTGATGAATATTTGAAAACTACAATCACTACTGAGGGAATATTGAGGGATGGTATTGGTGCCTGTCAGCTCTGTTGGGAGTATTTCTTTCCTACAGAATCAGTTCCTTATTTTATTAAGCTATTAGCAGAATATGATGTCTGGTGGTTCAGGAATCCAGACACCCTTCCTTTTCAGTATGGTCTTAGGTTAGAAAATACCAACCCTTATAATTTACCTCTTTGGGAGTCTCTTTTTGAACGGCCTATAGTGAGAGAAGTTATAAAGAGAGGTGAAACAGTATTGAGGTATGAAGAAATAATAAATGAAAGATATGTAAAATCCAGAGGATTTGAATTGGAATGGGAAGGATTGAAGTTTATTTGTTGTAATAAAGGACTTACAAATTCAAAATTATTCGATTCTATCTGGGATACAACTAAATATGATGCGATGATGACTTTTTGCATGTTAGATCCAGAAAGAGGATGGACTGTATCTCTTTACTCAGATAAGTCTGATGTTGATGTTTCAAAGATAGCTAAAAAATATGGTGGTGGAGGACATAAAGGAGCAGCAGGTTTTCAATGCAAAACTCTACCATTTGTACAATAAGAGGAAGTATATGGATATAGAACAAAAATATAAACTCCTAAAAAAACGATTCGGGGAGAAATATACAAACAGACTAATTAGAGCATATGAAGGCAAGGAAACTATAACTTCTATAGCTAAGGACTATAATAAATCCAGACAGGCTGTTTCAGCAGTTATAATACGTTATTTAGGATATAAAAAAAGAGCTAATTCTCTTACTAGAGAAGAAAGAATAAACAGATTCATAGATCAAAAATTAAAAGTTTACCCCTCTCTTTGGGAGCAACTGCTTCTGTTAAAAGATGTATTATTATCTATAGAAGAGGGAAAATTAAAAAAAGTAAAACAGGGAACAGCTTTTGTAGTTAAAGATAAGGAATTTCGTTTTAAATTTAGATCCAGTTTGAAAAACTTCAATTGGTTATCTTTATGGGTTACAAAGCCTGAATTAGCAGATTATTACATTATTACTACTTTTAAAGGAATCGCAATTAAATTCCTTTCCTTTAGAAATACATCCATGAATGCCAAAGAATTTAGTATGAATAAAGAAAGAATAATTAGATTATTGTATGAGGTTAAATGACAGTAAAAAGACGTAAAGACAAAACTAATTTACTTGATTGTTTTAAGTTAAAAACTTGGGATAAGAAGTATTATTATCATGTTTTTGTATGGAAAGATTTAAATAGCCTTAGAGCTAATTCTCTTGACTCAGAGGATGCTATTGCAGTTGTTAATCATGAACCTGAAATTTTTAGGATATACAAAGATAAGCCTGATGAGAAAATTATAAGACCTAAGCTAGGAGAAGTACATATAACTATCGAATACTTTGATGAAGGTGTTGTTGCTCATGAATTACTTCATGCAATGTTTAATAGGATTAGAACTATAAATAATCCTACATATAAGCAATTAGAGGAACAAGAATATATAAAAGTTGGTGATACAGATTATATGTGTGAAGAAATAATATGTTATGAATTCAGTGATTGGTTTATCAAGACTTATAGAAGGATTTTTGATTTGTGGAAAGAACATAAGGAGTATATAAATGATTAAACAACGTATTATTGTTTGTGGCATCGACCCTGGTTTTGATGGTGGTATTTCTGTAATATCTGAAACGCCAAGAAATAAACATAAAATAATTTATTCTTCTGTTATGCCTATTATCAAAGAGAAGAGCAGAAGGAAATTGGATTATCATAAATTAATTATGATTTTTAAAACATATTTACCAACTTTAACAGTTATAGAGAAAGCACAAACAATGCCTAAACAAGGTATAGCTTCTACAGGTAGATCTATGTATAATGCGGGGGTAATTCATGGTATTCTTTTAGGTCTTAGTCTTCCATTTATTAGAGTAAGACCACAAGAATGGAAAAAAGTTATGTTAAAAGGCACAAAGAAACAAAAAATAGATGCTATTGAAAAAGTTAGTTGCCTTTTTCCTGATTTATCATTAAAAAAATCCAAAAGAGCAAAAAAACCACATGATGGGATTGCAGAGTCAGTCCTTATCGGGTTATATGGATTTACATGTTTAAATCAGGAAAGCCTAAATTATCACAACGAAAAATCCTAAGAGAGGTATTCTCTTCAAGAATAGACTCTTTTGCAGCTACTATTTTACCTCATTATTTCACAATTCCTTTCTCACCTCTTCATTATTATCTTTTTAGTAACTTCAGAGATAGGATAGGAACAAATGCACGAGAGGCAATAGCTGCCCCTCGTGGATTTGGCAAATCCACTGTTACTACACTTGCATGGCCTTTATGGATTATATGTGAGTCTGCACGAAGAAATAAAAATCTCTACCATTATATAGTTATCCTTTCAGACGTATTCTCTCAGGCTAGTGACTTCTTAGCAGATATAAAGAGGGAGTTGGAAACAAATGAAATGATCCAATACTTCTATCCTGAAGTATTTGGGAAAGGGCCTAAATGGAGGGATGAATTCATAATAACAAGAAATGATATTATGATTCGTGCTCTTGGTTCTATGGGTAAAGTTAGAGGTAGAAGATTTAAACAACACCGTGTTGGCTTAGTAATAGCTGATGATCTAGAAAATAGGAATGCTATTATATCAGAAACATATAGAGAACATATAACTGATTGGTTTTCTAAAGATGTATTAAAAACTGGCGGCCCTAATCGACCTGTAGATATATTTGTTGTTGGTACGATTTTACATCCTTTCAGTTTATTAAATAAACTTTTGACTACTCCAGAATTCTCTGCTTTTCATGGTAAGAAGTTCAAAGCTGTACTGTCTTTCGCTAAAAATCAAGACTTGTGGGATGAATGGAAAACCATCTATCAAAATAGATTTGATAAAAGGAGAGAGAAAAATGCGTATATTTTCTATAAAAAGCATGAGGCTGAAATGTTGTCGGGTGTTTCTCTCATGTGGCCTGAAGGTTCTTCATATTATGATTTAATGGTAGAGCTTATTGGAGAGGGCACTGCCTCCTTTTATTCTGAAAAACAGAACGAACCGTTTGACCCATCAACACTTCTCTTCCCTGAAAGTATATTTAGCTTTTATAATGAAGAAGATATTAAAGCTCTTATTGATGATAGTGAGATATATATTTATTTAGATCCTACTGTTAATAAGAATAAGAAATCAGACTATTATGCCCTTATAGTATTAATGAGACATATAGATTCTGGGTATATTTTTGTGCTTCATGCTGATGTTGAAAAGAAGCCCCCTTCTTATCAAAAAAGCGAATTAAAGAAGTATTCATTAAAATATTTAGATAAAATAAGGTATGTTGGAATAGAGTCTAATGGCTTTCAAGCATTGATTACTGAAGACTTCAAACGAGAATTAAGAGAAGAAGGCATATATGTTCCTATTACTGCTGTTCAGAATAATTTATCTAAAAAAGCACGTATCTCTAAGTTAGAACCATTGATAAAAGATGGTACTATTCGCTTTAATAAGAATCATTTGACTTTATATACACAACTACATCTATATGGAATTGTAGGTAATGATGATGGCCCTGATGCTCTTGCAGGAGCAGTAGAATTGATAAATAAGAAAAGATTTAAGCTACTCACATACGGGGGATAAGGTCTGTGGCTATAACTGATAGGCAGCATCCTTTATATGAAGATCATAGTGAAGAATGGTTATTTTTTTTAGAAGCATATGAGGGAGGAAGTGAATATATAGGTAGTGATAACTTATTTACTCATCGCTTAGAATTAGATGATGATTTTGAGAATAGAAAGAAGAGGGCATATTATCTCAATTATTGTTCTGCAGTAATAGAAAGTTATACAAATTTCATATTTTCCAAGGAAATTATAAGACCCTCTAATGAGATATTTACACCTTTTTTGAGAAATGTAACAGGCTCTGGTGATGATATTGATACTTTTATGCGAAAAGTATCTAATTATTCAGGAGCATGTGGATTTGTTTATGTTTTGTTTAATTTTCGTGATTTATCATTATTTCCTTCTTCAGAAGATAATAAAGTTCCCCTAAGTGTAGTAAAAGAGTATAATCTCTATCCTTATCTTACCATGCACACTCCTGCTGAAGTTGTAGATTTTTCTGTAGATACACATGGTAATTTTGATTGGATACTTCTTGAAGAGGATATTTATGAAGATTCTGACCCTACAGTTGATAGGGAAATAGTTACTGTAAGAAATCTTATTACACGTGATTATTGGGTGAAGTATGATAAGGAGACAGGAGAACAAATAGGGGAGAAGATAGATAATCCTTTTGGAATTGTGCCTGTTGTTCTAGTGAAAAATATGGGGGAATCTTATGAAGGATTAAGTCTTTCTACTATTAAGGATATAGCCTATGTGAATAGAGCTATATTTAATTGGTGTTCAAATATTGATGAAATGATAGAGAGGCAAACTTTCTCACAGTTAACCTGTCCTGATGATGGTTCTTTAGCAGAACAAGCTGAGGCTAAAAAACATACGGGTGAAGATCCATTAGTAAAAGTTGGGACTGCTGCTATTTTCACTTTTCCTGCAAATGCAGGCCATCCACCTAGATTTATTTCCCCAGATACTTCACAAATAGAAGTAATATGGGAAATGGTGCTTTCTCATATAAAACAGATATACATTATGGCAGGTCTTGCAGGTACTGCTGTAGATGTTTCTGCTTCTTCAGGGAGAGCAAAACAACAACAATTCTATTCTATAGAAGCAAATTTAACAGCAAAAGCTGCTAATCTTGAAAAGGCAGAAACAGAAATTCTGAAGATGTATTATGAAATCATGACAGGTAAACCTGTTTCTGATGAATCTATTTATCAAGTTACTTATCCTCGTTCTTTTGATGTTCTTAATTTTGTAGATTATCTGAAATATACATTTGATGTTATTTCTAAGAATATTTCTGAAAAACTAGTAAAATATTTAGCTAAAGAAGCAGCACTTAAATTACTGAAATCAGCACCTGATAAGATCAAAGAGGAGGTGATAGATGAGATAGATAATAAAGATTCTGAAGAAATTGTGAAAAATGTGAGGGCTGGTAATGTAAAAATGACATTTGGACAAAGTGTTATAGGGTCATCAGATTATAAATCCCCCTCAGATAGAGCTTATAATGAAAAAGAGGAAGATTCTCTGAGTATAAAAAAAGATACTGGAGAGGGTAGACCTATTGTTAACAAACAAGAATGATATGGAGGAATAAGATATGCCGCCTGAATTAGATAAAGATGTAAACAAAGACCAAAACCTTGATGATGATAAGGACAAGGATAAAAATAAAGATAAGGACAAAAATGGTGATGTTAAATTCTCTAAATCTTATATTGAGAGTATCATAAGAGATAGAGATAGAACTAAGAAACGTCTTAAAGAGCTTGAAGAGAAATTATCAAAATATGAAGAAGTAGTAAAAACAGCTCCTCCTAAAGATAAAGTTGAAAAAATGAAGGAGGAACTGGAAGAGCTTAGAAAGTTTAGGGAAGAAATAAAGAAGAAACAACAAGAAGCAGAACTTAAAGATAAATCAGAATCCGAGAGACTTAAGATTCAGCTTCAATCTGTTAATGAAGAATATCAAGCTAAACTGAAAGAATTAGAAGAAGAACTCAATACTACTAAGCAGACTTTTGAACAAAAACTTCAAGAGAAAGAACAACTTCTCAGTACTTTGTATGAGCAAGTTCTTGAAGGTAGAATCAGGAAAATAGCCATTGAAGAAAAGGCTTATTCTCCTGAACAGATAGTTCTTATGACTAAACACTTTTTTAAGAGAAATGAAGATGGTGAATATTACGCCATTAATAAAAAAGGTAAAGAAGTCACTGTTGAGGAATTTGTATCCGACTTCCTTAAAGACCCAGCTAATTCCAATTTAGTGGCGGTTACCTTGCCTCCAGGGGATGGAGACAAAAATAAACGGAGACCACCAAAGAAGGAAACAGGGGATGATGACGAGATTGATGTCTCAAAAGCTACTCCTGCTGATTATGCTTCTGCCAGAATTGCTGGGATGGATATAAAGCAGTGGCTGAAGATCCAAAAGATAAAAAAAGAAGTACTTGAAATGAAAAAACAACAAACTGGAGGATAAACTATGAGTAAATACGTACAGGTTGGAACAAATGAAGCTGTAATTGAAGTTCCTGCTGCTAGTGGTTTGACACCTAGTGACAGGGGCGGGGCTTTTATAACTATTATTGATGGTAAAGCTGTCCTAGCTACCGGAGACGTAGATATTTTTGGTTGGGCGGTTAGACCTGCTGGGGATATTTCTGAGGGTGATCCTATTCTTGTGGAGAGCGTCCTTGGTAAAACTTATAGAATGCCTAAAACTGGAAGTGGAACTCCTGCAATAGGATCTCGTTTTGGTCTTACAGTGTCTGCTGGTGTTCAGTATGTGGATACAGATGATACTACTTATGTCAAAGTAGAAGTAGTAGGAATTGATGGCGATGATCTTATTGTTAGAGTAATATAACAGGTTTATGAGCTAATAATTGGAGGTATAAGATATGAGTGTAACTAGAACTGATTTTACGGAAAAACTAAAGGTTAATGCCTATAGATGGTTTTGGGAGGCAGCTACCAGTAATTATGACACTTGGACGGAGTTATTCGCAGAGGATACGGATTTTCCAGAAGATGCTTCATATACCATGACTACATCAGCCCTGGGATTGGGAGATCTTACGGAGAAGAAAGAAGGCGATAAGCTGGAATTTGATTCTCCTATGGAAGGGTATACAGTACTTGGTGCTCCTAAGACCTTTGGTAGGCAGATTTCGTTCTCCTTGGAACTCTATTCTGATACCCAGGTAGAAGGTCTTTTCAGAAAGACTGTAGCAAGCTGGAGAGATGCCTATGAGAGAACCAGGGATAAAACTTTTGCTAAAGTGTTTAATTATGGTGCTTTTACAGCAGGGCACACTATTTTCAATAACTCTATCCCTGGTGTAATTACTGATCCTTCAGGGGATTTTATTTATGATGGTAAGCCTCTGTTTGCTGCATCAGGTAATGAGCATGTATCCAAAAATGGTGGTACATATTTTAATTATCAGGCTCTTCCTCTTACAGCAGAGAACTTGAAAACTGTCTATACAGCTATGACTACTACAAATGCGAAAGATGAGAGGGATGAGGATATTGATATTATTCCTGATATTTTGCTTGTTCCGCCTGGATTGAAATTTACTGCCGAGGAAATTCTTAAATCTACTTCTCTTGACTCTGCAAATCCTGGCGTAACTAATGTTCTCAGAGATATTGTGAGACCTGTTGTCTGGAGAAGGTTGACTGATTCTGATGGCTGGATTCTTATGCAGTCTAAGAAGGGAATTTATGTAATTAATAAACTTGATCCTGTGATTGATTTCTGGGTAGATCCTGAAACTAAAGATTACAGAGCTTCTATTATTTGTAGATTTGGTATCTACGTCCAGAATTGGAGATTTGTATACGGATGTAATCTTGCCCAGTCTTAAGATTTGAGTTAGGGGGCTAGAAGCCCCCTCTTTTTAAAAGGAGGAATTATGCCGAGACCTAAGAAAACTGTTAAGAAAATAGAAGATGTGAAAAATGTTGAACTTGATAAAGAAGCTCCTAAAGTTGCGGTTTCTAAGAAACCAGCTAAAAGGACTAAGTTGATATTGGATAGAACTAAGATAGAAGAAGTGGAAAAATACGTAAGAGAGGGGAAGAAAGTACACGTCAAAGGCAGAGGGGCTGAAAAGAAGTACATTGTGTTTCTTGAAGGAGATTAGCAATGGCGATAAAAAGACGAAAGAAAAGAACCACCAAGAAGAAGAAATGGATTCCTAAAAACATTAAAAAAGGCGCTCTCAAGAAACAACTTGGTTACAAAGAAAATCAGACTATTCCTACGTCTATCTTGAATAAAATCCTGAAAGCTAAGGTAGGAAGTAAGATTACTGTTAAGGGTAAGATTATAACAGTAACTGCCACTTTGAAAAGAAGAGCTAATCTTGCTCGTAACTTCAGAAAAATGCGAAAACGAGGACGTAAAAGAAAATAATTTTCGAGGATTGGTAGATGAGCTTAAATACTTTACAAGGCACTATAGATGCAGAATCTTATATTTCTGTTTCAGAAGCTGATGCTCTTTTAGCAGCAGATACAACCTGGTTGGCCTATGATTCTTATATCAAAGAGAATGCTTTGCGATTGGCTACACAATTGATTGATAGCGTCAATTTTTATGGCGAAAAGTTAATATCAGCTCAAGCTCTTGAATTCCCTCGTAACTATTTTGATTACATTACAATAACCCCTACTTCTATCTTTCAGGGTACAGAAGCAACTATTACGGACACTGCTACTGCTGGAGATATGTCTATTTCTAAGACCCTTAATACCATTGTTAGGCAAGGTAGTGTTGAAATAACTGTCTACTTGTTGATAGATGGAACTTCAACTCAAGTTATTCTTAGGGATACAAGCTCATCTGCCAATCCTTTTTATAATCCTATTTATGTGTCCTCTTCTAGTCTCGATTATGATACAGGTGATCTTTTCATAACTTTTAATTATGAAATAGATGATTCTGAAAATTATACTATTTCATATCGTTATCATGCTTCTATCCAATATGATAGTTTTACATCTTCTTCTGTATCAGAATCTTCTATAGATGAATACAAACAATATGAAGAGAACGCTGCTTTTATAATAATTGATGGAGTTAATGCGGGTATAGGTAAGAAAGTTGAGAAATTGGATATTTATAATGGTTTAATTATTACAGAGCCTTTTACAATAGATGTTGGAAGTGATGACACTTTATATCTGATTCCTCAACTTCCTTATAATATACGTCTTACTACGGCTAAACAAGCAGTACATTTAGCTGCTAATTCTGTTACTCAGGATTTAATAAAAAGACATGCTGGAATAATTCAGTATAAAATAGGTGATGTTTTTGCATCATATTCAAGTGATCCAATAACTCTAAAGAGTCTTTTTTGCCCTGATGCTTTTTATTACCTGAATGAATACATAGGTAAAAAAGTATTAGGTTTAGGTAGAGCATAATGCTAGAAGGTTATACTCCGCATACTGTAGATATTTATTCTTTTTCTCAAGATGGTTTCGGACAGGAAACCAAAACTGAAATCAAAACTGGTATAAAATGTCGTTTTGTTAGAGGAATCGAAGTTACAAGGGATTATATACCTGATTACAGATCTCAGGAAAATATAGTTTATAAAGCTGTTTGTTATATTCCATATTCAGAGATTTCTGATATATCTATAGATTATGGATATATTGTGAAGCATAATGATACCGAATATAAAGTTATGGATATTTACGAGGGCACTGATTTTGGTGGTAATATAGATTTTCTCAAATTGGGATTAGTCTAATGCCTGAATTAATGGAGTTTGATGATAAATTTGAGAAAGAATTACAAAGAATAGGCTATACTTCTGCCCTTAGATTAGGTTTATATGAAATAAAAGGCAAATATATGGATTCAAAAAGAGGGCTTTTTGCTAATAAGCCTCTTCCCACATTCATAACAAAAGATTGGCAAATAGCTGGAGGTAAGATAAGAGCAGGTTTTGATATCCTTCTAAAAAAGATAATATCTGCTGTTACAGCTACCAGTGTTAAGATTGCTCTATCACGTATGTATAAAGTTATGAGGGATGTTTATGAAACTTCTATAAGCTATGCTCCTTTTGATACAGGAACTTTAAGAAGTTCTGCTAAATTACGATTTAATAGCAAGGTAGTAGGTACTTGTAATGCTGATGGATTGGGTCATTTTACAACTCAGTTTGCAGATATAGGTGGTTTTTTACAAACTGCACAAGCATATAAATTAAAAAGAAGTACATTTGCTATAACTTTTCATAGAGTAAAAGGTGAAATTATAGAAGATTTTCCTAAGTCAGGTAGAAGACCTGAACAATTCGATATTGCTATGTTTTTACATGAAAGATTAGACTGGAATCCTAGATATGCTTCTTGGCCTGTAGGTCCCAAGTGGTTGGAAAGGGCGATGGTACAACATAGTGGTGATTTTAAATATATTCTAAGCAAGATTCTTCCAGAACTAAAGAAAGATAGCAATATTATTTTCAGGAGATTTGACCAAAGAGTTAAATAAATGGGCTTTGTTGAGGATTTAAGGACATTTTTTGAAGATATTCATAATATATCTGAAAATGATATAGGTTCTAAATTCATATCTATTTGGGGAGAAGAATTAGTTTTAGGCACAAATCTGTTCTTTTTCTTCTTTCCAGAAACTCCTGATGATGTAATTATTATAATGCCAAGATCGAGACCAAATAGGCTTAGAAATACACCTTGTTATAATCCAGCATTTGACTTTATAGTGCGTTCTATTGATAAATTAAAAGCATTTAAAACTGCTGAATTATTGACATTTATATTTGATAAAAGAGGTGGTATTTTATCGCCCAATTCTATGTCTTATATAGGTAGTGGTACTCCGACTGCTTACTATTTAGATGAGAGAGGCAGGCAAACTTTTACTAATTATGTATGGTTTAATAGTATAATTTATAATGTTGAAGATTTATAAAATCATAATAATTCATAAATCTAAGTTTTTGAAAGGATGAATTACGACAAAAATAAAGAGTGAGGCAGATTGGCAGGCTGAGGATGATGCGAGGGTACTAATAAATGCAGAAGCCATCAAGAGAGATAAAAAAAGGTTAAAAAGAGCTTTAAAAAAAGTAGATGAGCGTATTAAAGAAGAGCAACGAGTTTTACAATCAGCCAAACAAGTAAAAACAAAAATTAAAACAACTACTAAGAAGAAACGTCCTAAAAGAAAGACCACTAAAAAGACTACACGAAGAAAGAAAAAATCATAACGAAAAATTATGATTTCAAACTATTGAATATATTAAACATATAGTCTCTTGGATTCAACAAACTAAACGGAGGTAATAAATATGGCTTCAAAAAATACAAATAACTATTCCCTTGGAATGCCTCTATTGTACTTTTATAGTACTTCAGGGGCTTCGGGATTGACTATTCTTGAGAATGCGTATGCAGGTACTGGTACTTATAATGCTAAGTATTACTACCTTGGCAATGCAGCGGATATGTCACTAACACTTGGTACAGATTCATTAGACCATTTTACAGTTACTGCTGGTAAAAAACAGAAAGATAAATCAATTATCATTGAGCAGACAATTAGTCTTTCTATGACTTTTGATGAGTTTGATGCTGATAATATGAGAAGGTTTTTCTATGGTGCTAATCAGACTAAGACTGTAGCAGACGAGGATTCTGGTATTGTCCCAGATGGTACTGAGACTCATTTTGAGTTTACTTTGGATAATATTCCAGTATCTCCTACTACAGTTACAGTGACTGCTACAATTAGTTCTTCGGATGTTGATATGACTGATGACGGTGGTGGGACTCTTTCCCCTGCAAGTGGTAGTAGTACTGGGACTATTGATTATGGTTCAGGTACTATAGTGTTAGATTATGAAAACCCACCTGATAATGGATCTAATATCACTGTGGATTATACCTGTATTGTAGGTATAACGGTATTCGATGAGAACGCAATTACTGCAGAAGGTGCTATGTTGATGGTATTCCCGACTACAGTTGGTAGGCAGTGGAAATATCATATTCCCAAATGTTCCATTAAGCCTTCAGGTGATCTTGGTTTTGGTGCTGAAGATTGGATGTCTGGTACTTTTGAGGTTGAAATTCTTAAAGATGAAACCTTTAGCCATACTTTTGATACTTCTGAAGTTGATTGCCCGTATGGCTACATTGATTTCTTTTAATAGTTAATTTCGGGGGCTTTTAGCCCCTTTTTTAAATAATATAATGAGGTGTAAAATATGTCTAAAAAGGAGAAAGTAACTGAAGCAGATAAAGAATTTTCTGAAGATATTAAAACACAATTAACAAGAGAAGTTGTAGTTGAGGATGTTAAGATAAAGCCTTACACTTTCGGTCAATTCATAGAATTGACACCTATACTTGAAAGGATATATAAAGAGATTGAGGAAAAAGAACTTTTTAAAGATGGATTCCCTGAGAAATTAGAATTTAAAGGGGATTTCATTAAATTATATATGATAGCAGCAAAAGATATGATTAAACTCATATCTCTTGCTTGCCCAGAAGTTACTGATGATGAGATTAAAGAATGGCCTATAGAAAAAGGGATGCTAATATTAGCTACTATTTTCTACATTAATTTAGGCTTCCTAAAAAATATTTCAGCTCTCTTTACCTAAAAAAAGCACCTGGAGGTAAGAGAGAGCAATATACATTATTACTAACAGATATATTCCAGGTGCTGATATCAAACGGGCATTCCTACCATGATATTTTAAATACCTACTCTATTTCGCAAACCTATGCTTTTTATGATTCTATAATAAGGCACGAATCACGAAAAAAATATGATTTCTTTGCTACTTTAGCAACTACAATAGGTTCAGCGATATCATTACAATTAGCATCTACAAGTAAAAAGGCTTTTAAGGAAGCTGCAAAAAGATGGGATAAATTAGTACGATTTTTTAATAAGCAGAGTATAGAGACAATAAAGAAGAAAGAGAAGAAAGAAGATAAAGCAAGGAAAGTGCTAAATCAATTATTATCTTTAGTTCCTGTAGTACCGGAGAGTAAGAAAAATGACGGTAGCTGAACTCATAGCAACATTAGCATTAGATTTTGAAGATCAGGCATCTGCAAAGGCTTCTAAAGCAGCTAGATCATTAGAAGCATCTCTGAGAGGCATAAATATAGAAGGCGCAATCAAAGGCGATCCTTTCAGTAGAACCTATAAGTATGTCAATGCTTTTAGGGATCAATTTAGAGTGTTATCTAAAGAACTGACGGCAGGTTTAGATCTTAAGATTAAAGGAAAGCAGCTCCCAGGCGTAAAAACCTTAATAAACAACATAGAAAAAATAGATAATAACTATGTAAGAGCAAAGACATCCTTAGATGTTTTTAACAATGCTATAAAAGAAGCTACCTCATTATATGCTGATTTTGGACAATCAGGAGTTATGTCTAGCGAGGAGATAGATGAGGCCCTAGGAAGATTGGCATATGATTTAAGAGAAGTAAAAGCTAACCTCTCTAGCGTCAGAATATCTCCAGAATTAAATAAAGAGATACGAGGATCTATTTTACCTGCTGTGGAAGAAATGATAAAAGCATTTGATAAAGGAGGGGTTTCTTCTAAAACGGCCTTTGAAAAAGCAGTAGAAGGTATAAAAGATTTTGATTTGATAAATAAAGTAGCTCTTACTGGTCTTCAGAAATTAATACAAGAGATTGATCTTCTTAATAAGAAAACTGAACAGTTTTATACAAAGAAGAATATAATGGCTACTCCTACTACACAATTAGGAGGGGCTTATACTGATATTCTGTCAAAGTTAGGGAAAACCCGTTCTGAATTATCTCAATTATTAGGGCTATTAAGTTCTGAATTTGAATATGTTCCAAGAATGGCAGAAAGAGTTCGATCTCAAGTAGCTGCTCTTGCGAAATCAGGGTATGACCTGAGTAACATAGAGGTAAGAAATATTAAGAAAGTAGTACAATATAGGGATATTGAACTACAATCTCTACAGGTAAAAGCCAATCTTTTAAGAGCAGGCTTAGTATCAGAACAAGAAGCAGTCAATATCATAAAACAGGCTTCAAATTATGCTCAGAAATATAATCTCGAATTAAAAGATGTATTAACTACCCTTAATATGTCTACAAAAGATTGGGCAACATTCTATATTGCTTCTCTTAAATCAGATGCTGCTGTTCAGAAGATACGTACTGAGTTGGATACAGTTAACTTGTTGTTGAGAGAGGCTTGGACTCTTGGGAAATCAATTAATAGCGAGGTATTGATAGCTCTTAGGAGAAGACAAAAAGAGTTGGAATTGGAAGCAAAACTGATTGAATTTGAAGATAAAAGAGTTTTTTCTGTAGCAGAAGTTGTTAAATATTACGATTTAATAGTAGAAAAAGTCCGTGCTTCTCTAGGTATTGATATAAGTAAGAATCTTAAGCAAGCTATTTTTACTATTGCTGAGATTAATACACAATTAGAGAGCCAATATAATATAGAATCTAATATTGCAAAATTAAGAAAAATAATTGCTGATTCATATATTAAAGATTTTGATATTATTAAATTAATAGAAACATCAGGACTGACGAGAGAGAAGATAGAAGAATCTATAGCTATTGCAAGAGAACAATCCATAAAATCATTACAACTTCAATATGAACTTGGAATACTTAATGAATCTTCTCAAGCTAAGTTACGAGATGAGTTACTACAACAAACTGAACTTACAAGAGAGCAGCAGGTTTTATTGGGAAAATTAAATACTGAACTAAGTATAGAGAAATCTGCATATTCCAACTTATTAGCAGAACAGGAAAGATTAAATAATCTCCTAAAAGCGCAGAAACAATATCTCAGTAATCTCAAAGTAACAAGTGGAAGTAGTGAGGATATAAAAGATGCCGAAAGAATCCTTTCATTAATTAAGGAGAGGAAACGAGTTGTAGATGAGACCCTTTCAGTTACTCAACAATTAACTGATTTATCAGATAGGAATGTCAAAGATGTAGAAAGAGAAGTACGTTCACGAGTTGAGGCAGAAAAAGTACTACGCTCTATAACTAAAGAGAAGATAAACCAGCTCACTACAGATATAGAAAGTTTAAAATCAGTTTCTGAACTTAGAGCAAAAGAACAGCAGATATTAAATATCCTGAAAACAACTACTAAATTTGTAACTGCTAATGGTAAACTTACAAAGGAATGGAGGGATAGAACTAAGAAATTAGAAGAAACTCTAGGCATAGTTAGGGAAAAACTAAGAAAGATCGAAGCAGAAACATCAAGAACTCAGAAAACAATATCTGGTGCAAGAAGTATTCTTTCTGGTTTTTTTAATATTAGATTAGTAGGCGTTTTTATGCTCTATCGTACTTTATGGGAATTACGTAGAGCTTTCTCAGATTTAGCTAAGTCAGCTATGGAAGTCGAAGACAAAATGAAGAAATTTGAAACAATAACTCTTGCTACTACAGAGTCTGTTTCTTTAGCAACAGATACTGTAAAGGATCTATCTACTAAATATGCCTTAGCAGCTACAGATATTGCAGATGCACTTATTAAGATTGGACAAGCTGGGTATACTGCTCAAGAATCTATTTCTTTGATAAGTTCTACATCGCAATTAGCTGTAGCTACAGGTTCAGAATTAGGGGATACTGTAAATCTTATGTTATCTGCAATGCAGGCATGGGATTTGGAAACCTCAAAATCTGTAGATATAGCTAATATTTTTACTTCTGCTATAAATAGTACACGACTAACTGTAGATAGATTAAATACGTCTTTTAACTACATTACAGGTATTGCCCCGCAATTAAATATCACGTTGGAAGAAACTGCTGCTATTCTTGGTACAATGGCAGATGCTGGTATTAGAGCTTCTACGTCTGGTACTTCTATGCGGGCAATGTTTGCTGAATTATTAAAGCCTTCCAATAGATTGATTGATACATTAAGTGATTTGGGATTAACAATAGAAGATGTAGACCCACAATTGCACACAGTAACTGATATTTTAATTACCCTCAAAAAAGCAGGCTTTTCTGCTGCTGATGCTTTCAGAGCTTTTGGTAGAAGAGGGGCTTCTGGGATTGCTGTTTTAGTAGCTAATGCAGATAAAGTAGCACAATTGAGCACTTCTTTTAATAATTATGCTCGTGCTGCTTCTCTTGCAGCTATTGCGAGTGAGAGTTTACAAGCTAGATTAACTATCTTTTGGAATAGTTTAAGAGCCGAGGTAATGAATGTAGTCCCTGCCATAACCCATTTTATTGATGCTATTTCTGGATTAAGGGATATAAAAATTACTTCTACTGGTATAGAATTTACTAAGACTGTTGGAGAAATTGTACTTTCTTCAGAATCAGCATCCAAACGCTTAAATGATCTCACCCTTTCTATGCAGAGATTTAATGATGCTGTTGCAGAGGTACGAGGTTTAGAGCAGGCTGGATTGCTTATTCAGGCAATTTCTAAAGCATATAAAACAGGATTAGTACCTCTTGCTGAATATAATAAGTTGATGAAAGAATATAATGAAAGATTAGCAAAAGGTACTGATATCACGGATACTTTCAGGAAAGCTCAAGATCTTCTAAATGGCACTATAAAGCGCAATATAGAATTAGAAAAAGTTAGAAGAATAATAGAATTTACTGATGCTATTGAAAAGCAGGCCGCTGCGGAACGAAAAGTCAGAGAGGCATTTAGAGATCAAAATAAAGAAATAACTAGAGTATTGACTACGTGGCAAGATTATCAAAAAGCTGTATCTAAAACGTCTCCTTTAGAAGCATTAGGAGAAGTTGGTCTTGGGTTAACTCCGCAAATAGATGAACTGGAAAGGACTATTGCTAATGTACAGAAATTACTTGGTTCTCCTTTATCTTCAGAATGGTTGAAGTCTTTAAAATCTCAGAGTGAACAATTAACAGGAATTACAAAAGATGCAAGCAATCAGCTCTATAAGTTCATTAAAGTAATTGAATTAGCAGGTCCTGAATTTGCAAAGAAATTAGTAACATCAGGTAAAGATATAGACGAGTACAGCAAATCCTTACAGAATTTTATAAATATGCTTAAAAAGCAAGGTAGCTTAAAAGATATCTCACTTGTAGACACAAAAAATATAAGAGAATTAGCAAAATACCCTAAGTTATTTACCGAGTTAGCTATACAGTCTGTAAGGACGTCTGAGGATATAGATGCTTTAAGAGCAGCATTTAAAGCTCTTATAGATGATGGAATATTACCTGTAACAGAAGGTGGAATAGTACAGGAATTTGTTAATAAACTTAATTCTTCTGATATACAGACTAAATCCTTATCAACATCTATTAATATTCTTCAGCAGCGATTTGATGATCTGTATAAAACACTCTCTAGAGCTACATCTAATTTCAAAGATACAGTTAAGCCTTTGCAAGAAGTTCAAACTATTACTCTTAAATATGCTCAGACTCTAGAAAGGTTAAATCTAGTACGAGAATTAGCCCATGCAGGAATTACTGATTATTCTAAGAAACTGTCTGAATTAACAAATGTTCAGAAAATACAAATAGATCAACAAAAAGCTCTTCAAGCTAAACAAACATATTTGATAGATAAGCAATCTATAACTACCGGATTGCAGCTATTAGAGCAGACTTATAAGAGGCAATTAGAATTAGCTAAAGGCAATGCAGATAAAATAAGACAGATTAATTCTTGGAGAGCTGAAAATGAAACCAGGCTATACTCCGATATGAGTGTAGCAGCTCTTAAATATAAAAATACAATAGATAGATTAGTTAAGGAAGAAACCTCTGCTCTTCAGAGACTCTATCAACAGTTAAATAATGTTAATACCCAGTTACAGCAAAATGAAATCTCTTTGGAATTATCTTTAAAGAATTTTGATGCCGCTGTTAAAACTAAATTAGAAAAGATGAGCGGCACTACTAAGAATACTTTTGATAGATTAAAGAAGGAAGCTAGAAGTATAAGCTCTCTTATAAGCGAGGCAAGACTTTATGCTGATGAGGCTAAAGGTAAAGTATACCTCCAACAGGCAGAGCAGAAACTAAATGCTCTTAAATCTGCATTTTTATCTACAAATAAACTAAGCGAAGACCAAGTACGTTCTTTATCTCATCGTATAAAGGCTCTTATGAAAGATCTTGCAGAAGTTAAGGATTCTGTGCTTGAAGATCAAAAGACTACTTTAGAAGCTCAGATAAATATGATGCGTAAGTCTCTTGATTCCCTTGTTACAGAAATGAAATCCTCAATGGATGCTGTTAGGAAAAGTCTACAAAAACAAGGAGAGCTGAAGATAAAGGATAATATTGATACTGAAATAGTACCTAGGTTTAATGACCTCATTGAGAAGATAACAGACTCTAAACCTGAATTAAAAATAAAGCATAATTTAGGAGATGTTAAATCAGATTTGGAGGATATAAATGATTTATTAGATGATATTTCTCATAAAGGTAAAATTAATATTTCTGTATCAGGAGGTGGAGGTAAATCAATAGGTGGTTATATACCTGGTTATGGTGGTGGAGATATAGTTCCTACGTGGTTAGAGCCAGGAGAATTTGTTATTAGGAAGGAAGTTGTTAGGGATTTTGGGGTAGATTTCTTTAGAAATATTAATGAAGGGGTGGCTTTTAATACTTCATTTCCCAAAATGCAATATGGGGGAATGATTCCAGAAGTAAAAGCTAAAGATATAGTTAATGTAAATCTTAATTTAGGTAGTTCACAATTTCCTTTGTTTGGAGAGAGGGAAGTTGTTGAGATGTTAGTGTCCAGACTTCAAAAAGAGAGGTTGATGTCGATATGAGTATAATACTAGGTGGGATTACGTTATCTAATGATATGGTTATAGAGAATAACTTCTCTTTTGAGCCTTTTTCTGGTTATATAACTAGAACATTAGGAGGTAGAATATGTTATTATGCTACTGAAGGAACTGCTGGGAAACCTATTAATTTAGTAGCTACAAAAGAAAGTGGTTGGATAACATATTCTACTTATAAACAATTGAAGGACTTAATAGATGTTAATAACCCTATTACATTAGAATATGGAGATATAACTTATACCGTTATTTTCCGATTTGATGATCCCCCTGTTTTAGATTTTAAACCCCTTATAAATAGAAATAACTTACAGGATGATGATTATATGTATGGAACTATAAAATTATTGGAGGTTTAATTATGGTTATAGAAGATACAAGACGTGGTATGGAATTCCATTTCGATTTAACAAAAGATAACAGAATTAGAAAAGTAGAAATTATATTTGCAGAACCAAAGGACTTCTCATGTATTCTTAGACCAGAAGGATTATTTGCAGCTTGTGGTGGTATGATGCGTATGCCTTCTCCAGCTCCGCAACCTATACCTGTACAACCAAGACAAGTTCCACCACAAAACCCTTTTAATGCAAAACAAACTAATGAAGAAAAGAAATAGGAGTAGAAAATGCCAGTATCTACATCAGAAGTAGTTCTTTTCAAAGCCTCAGTAAACTCGGATGCTTCAAATAATGGGGGTAGAGAGAGTTATACTCAGGTAACAGATAATACATTATATAATGTTTTCCCAAGAGTTACTAATGCAGAGAGGATAGCAGGGATAACTCGTTACAGGAAAGTATTTGTTCATAATATAGATGATGAACAGGATACTTTGTACAATGCAGCCTTTTTTATTGATAAATTGAGCACAGGGGATGATTATTATCGTATAGCTACAGGTACAGCTACTGATACTCAGAATGATATTGGTAGTTATGATTTCTACGGTACAGGTAGATTAAATTCCGCAGCTACAGCAGGAAGTACCTCTATAGAGGTTAATTTTTTTCAGACAGACCTTAATAGTGTGCTTTCTGCAGGGGATAAACTTTATATAACTAACTTAGAAGACGAATCAGATACTACACATCATAGTGAGTTTAATGAAATAAGTGCTATATCGTGGTCAGGCAGTGTTGCTACTATAACTCTTGCAGACCAATTACAGTATGATTATCTCACATCTTATACAAGTGGCAGTGATACTATTTATACAAGAGTTGCCGTCTACTTAGAGTTAGGAGATCTACATGCTTATACCGATTCAGTAACTGCAACTACAGCAGGCGATGGTGATTTTGATGATTCCAATTATCCAATAACAGGGGATAATCAAGGATCGGTAAGAGACTTCATAACATTGACTTTTACTTCTGCAACTGCTTTTGATGCTTCGGGAAATTACTTAGGAAGTTTAGGTTCTGGGAATACTACTTCCGATTTTTCACCTACTAACCCTAATACTTCAACCCCATATTTCACAATTCCATCTTCAGGTTGGACAGGGACTTGGGCAAGTGGAGATACTCTCACTTTTGAATTATATCCTGCAAGTGCGGCAGTGTGGATAAAAGAAGTAGTTCCAGCAGGAGCAAATAGTAAAGCCAATAATACAGTTATTGTCGGTATTTATGGGGAATCAGCTTAAGGAGGTAAATAATGGCCTTAGAATGGAGATATACATACTCAGGCACTGATAATGGAGATCCCAATGAATCTCTTGGAGGTGATATGAGTGCTACACAATTAAGTTCCACGCCTATGAATAATTTATTTGATAACATTACTCCAGATGAAGCAGATGTAGGCGAATCTGAGTATAGGTGCTTAGTATTATATGCAAATGGTGGGGATTATACTGATATATCTATTTATATGAATCCAGAGACTTCTTCTCCCGATACGCAAATAGATATGGCTTTAGAAGGAATTAATCCTAGTTCTCCTACTACAATCACTGATGAGGATACTGCTCCAGATCAAACAGGTTGGACAGAAACTAGTTTTTTTCATAGGACATCTTCTAATAAATTAAATATATCTAGTTTGAATGATGGAGATAAGGCATATATATGGTTTAAAAGGACAGTATCTGCTGGAGCAACGGCTACATCTGAAGACAGTGGAACTATAAATGTGGATTATGTACCAGCATAATCTAGGAGGTTAATATGGCAATTTACTGGGTAGATCCTGATGCTACAGATGACACTGGGGATGGCTCTAAATCAAATCCTTGGAAGACTACAAACCATGCAATATCTGCTGGGGATGTTATACAAATAAAGAAAAGTCCTCTTACTACTATGAGTTGGACTGTTTCAGGTACTTATGGTCAGAGAGATTTTATTGCCTCTGATGATCCTTCAGGGGATATAACTGTTAATGATGTTATTTTAGTAGATGGTGAATATTACATTGTTATAGGTATATCAGGATATACGATACAGACATTCAAACCTTTCTTAGGTACTACAAGTAGTGGTTTAACTTGTTATAAAGTAGGTGTATTCGATATTGATACGATTGTTTGGGAAGTATTTTCTAGTGGAAATAGCAGTGGTTATACTTATTATAGAGGAGGCTTTGATTGGACTACTGAAGTTCAAGATGGGTATACTTTTATAAAAGGAGCATCTTCACAGGTATTTAAGATAGATACAAAAGAATATTTTAAAGTAGGTAGAATATGTCCTGTATATACTAGTAATTCTTATGGATATCCATTTTATGCTTATGGGCTTTCTAATTGCGAAATATATGGTGTGATTAGTGGCTCAGGTGACTATTATGGTTTGAATATATCCTCTAGCTATGCTGATAGAAATATCTATATTCATGATTTAGAAGCCCAAGGAAGATGTGTTATTATTAATGGTGGAAATTCTACGGTGTTAGAAAATATAGATATTTGGTTATATGGAAGTAGTTTTGCAGACTTGAGGAGTTCAGATCACGACAGGATGGTTTGTACAAATATTAGAATAAATGGCTCTGAGCATTTTTCTTATAGTTTAGTAGTTGGAGGTTTGGCCTGTTTTTTCTCCAATTTAAAATTAGGAGAAGTTTTACCTAATACAGTTAATTCTGTGTTTTTATATACATCTCCTACTTTTTTAAGATGTATAAATTCTAATATAGATTTGGAAAATGTTTATATAGAGTCTGCAAAAGATTCAAAAATAATAAGTTTAAACCATGATGGAGCCAGTGGAGATGATAGGACTGGGATGTATGGATGGTTCAATGCAAGTTATAAAAATGGTATAATTCAAAAGGATTCTTCTTTATACAATACTACGTCCCCTTCTTTAAAATTCACACCACTGCATGATACATATCCTCTTATTCAGAGATTTCAGGTCCCTGTAGAAAGTGGTATTAAACGGATCTCTATGTATCTAAGGAAGGATAGTTTATACAATGGATCCTATCGTCCTAAGATGATAGTTAGATACTTTGAAGGATCGACAACTGCAACTTGGAAAGAGGTTGAGACAGAGATGTCAGATGTAGATGATTCTTGGGAGCAAGTATATATAGATGTAGTTGTTGATCTAGATCAAGTAGTAGAGGTAGAGATTAGAGGTCTGGGAACTACAGGTAATTTTTGGTGTGATGATATAGCAGTAAGTGATATTTCTTAGTGTGACGAAGGATAAGATAGATGCAAGATTTTAAGTTTTGGGGCACAGAAGGGACTTATACCCCACCATCTTCTTTAGATATAAATGGTATGTCTTTTACATATATCTATTGGAGATGGGCTAGTGGAACTGGTGGTACTTCCATATCCACGATGTTAAATGATATTAGTTGGAAAATAATAGGTGTAAAAAAGAATGTTATATCTTGGAGGATAGGTGGTATTTTGTCTTTTGATATTACATGGAAAGTAGGTTTATTAGAAATTTTATCTCCCACATCTTGGAGGATAGGAGGTATTTTTAGTTCAGAAATTGCTTGGTTGATTTTTAATAAGATTTCTAATGACATTACTTGGAGTATTCAACAAAGGATATATCATAATTATGACTTAATAAATTCTTTATCGCTTGAAGTTTATTCTACTTTAAGAAATCTAATTCAAAGTATTAGATTTTATGATGTGAAAAATTCTTTACTTATGGGATATATTTTTAGTTTAATTAATGATTTTTTAGAAGGTAATTTGGAACTATTAACTGTACTTAATAAATTAGGTTTTGATGATGTTGAAAAGTATTATAAACTTAAAAATAGCCTTAATTATGATGAATTATTAAAGATAACAACTTTATTGAATTCCTTAGACCAGGATGTATTCACAACTATAGATTTAGTTAATTATATAGGTGAAGAACTCAAAAAGAATATAACACTGATAAATGATTTATTAGCTAATAATCCCCTATTAAAAGACTATTTCTTAGTTACTACTCTTGGCAAATCAGATCCTCTTCATTTAGGAGATTTTGATTCTGTAGCTGATGAGGGAGCAAGTGCAACTACAGGTGATTATGATGTATTTTTAGATGGGCAATCCATAAAAGACTGTGTAGAAAGCGTAACAATAACCATTTCAGAAAGCTATTATACTAATTCTTTTGATATGGAAATATCTGATTTGTCATTATGGTCATTATTAGAACCCGATGGTTCTGAAACATTAAGAATACGTATAAAAATAGGTACTGATAATTATTATTTCTTGTTAGAGAAACGTGAATTTAGTGCTTCCTATGGTAAAAGAACTATAAAAATATGGGGTAGAAGCAAGACAGCTATACTCTCAGAGCCATATTCTACAAAATTAAGCGATGAATATGCTCCTTCAGGGATGGCTAGCGATGTTATTGCAAATTATGCAAATGGTTTTACTATAGAATATAATGCTTTTGATTATTACATTCCTGAAAATACTTTAGAGGTGTCAGGTAAAACAAAAATCCAAGTAATAGATGAAATTGCTAAGGCTGGAGGTGGGATTGTAAGATGTGGAAAGCAGGGAGAATTGATAATTAGATATAAACGACCTTATGACCCTGATTCCATAGAAAGTGAAACAACTGATTATGATTTTGATTATTATGATAATATCCTTTCATTAAATGAAAATGAAATACAAGAAAGTGGCTATAATGCAGTATTAGTTGAAACAGACACTTCTAATAAGCAGGGCAGTAATGTAAGTGGGACTATAATACTAGATCCTGATAAGTCTCCTTCTAATCCTGTTCCAGGAGATCCTATCTATATTCGTGTTTATCTTACTGCTATTCCTGATTATACAGAATCAGGATATCCTGATTCTTTTTATGAATTTAGAACTACAGATGGTTCATTATCTTATCAAGGTACAATTACAGAGGAAGTAACAGAAGATGTAGAAATTGTATCTTCTAAAGGGAATACACAATATCCAATCCTTAATATTGTATCCTATGAATGGAAAGGGTTAAACCCAGGCACTTTAGAAGTAGACCCTGAAAGAGAAAATACTTTAAAACTAATTCCTTCAGGGGATAGAACTGAAGGCATTGTTTCTATAACTTATAATACTGTTTATGACCTATGGTATGCAGAGGGATTAACAGAAGATTCAATTTTGTTTGTTGCAGCTAAGGAGATTTAAATGGCTGAGAAAATATTAGCAACTTATGTTTTAGAATTTGATGATGGCAGTACAGGAAGTTTAACTTTAACTGTAGAATCAGAAGATAATGATGGAAGAACCAGTTTCTACCCAGGAGATGTTATACATTTAAGATTATATGCTGCTCCTAGTAGCTTGTTAAGTTCAGTAAGTATTCATGCTACTAAAGGGTCTATTAATCACTCTGCTGTTACTACAGATACTTTCGAAGAAGATGTAGTTTTTACAAATGGTGAGGGCAGCGTAAGTCATACTATAGAAACAGCTTCTATAGAATGGTATGGCACAGATTTGGGGTCTATTTCATATAATGCAGGAATCTCATCTTCTATTACTTCTCAGACTAAAAGTATGGGAATAGGCAAAGTAACATATACAGCGAAGTATTTACCTATAACTTATTCTAGTGTCTCAGGTGATTTTGATCCTGTATTAATATGGGTGGAGGCTGAATAAATGGCTGTTTCTATTGTAGTGCAAAAAATAGGTTCTGGAGATGAAAAACGCAAAACTACTATATCTAGTCCTCTTATCACTACAGAACCGCAAGCCATTACTGTAGGAAAGCAAGAACTCTATAATTGGTATTATAGATATAAGCAATATAAACTTTTAGTGCCTTATAGAGGGTTAATGGATGGAGATATTGTTGGTATTTATTGTGATAACCCAGAAGTTAATTCTAAGTATAAAATAAATTCAATGACAATAAATATTACTAAGAATAAAGGTGTGTCAGTAGCTATGAATGTAGAAGGCGAATATATCGACCCATTTAATTAGATTTCATAATTTTTGTTATGATTTTTTGAGAGGTAACTATAATGCAATTAACACGGGTTTTAACGGATATTTTTAAAACTTCTCCTACAAAAGAAGGTACAATAGTAGATATTGTTGGCAGTGATTATTTAGTGAAATTGAATACTGAAGAAATGATTAAAGCTAAGGTACAAGATGATATTAATGTTAAAAAAGGGGATACGGGTATAGTTATAATTGGTACTCCTAACGTTTTTATACCCCTTTCTACAAAAAATCTAGTTACTAAAAAGGTATACGTATAATGAGTACATTAGCTACTTATGTAATAAATTTTGATACGGAAAAGCAAGGTAATGAAGGCTATTTATATATAGAAATAGACCCTGATAAAAATAATGGGAAAATGAGTTTCTCTCCAGGAGATCCTATTACATTATCAATAATGTCTTCTTCAATAATCAAGGAAACATGGACTTCTGCTGGGAATCTATCTGCTTCAGGTAATTCTACAAAAACCATTACAGAATATTTTGCAATAGATAACAAATATTCTGAAACTACAGAAGTTAGCTTACGTTATGATCCTCTTTCTATAAAAGAACGGAAATGGCTAGGGCAACAAAATGGAAATGTAACTTTTGATGGAAGACGAATTCTATTACCTTCAGGGAGCTATTTTGGATATTATAAAGTTACATATACATATAATGTATATTATTATAATTTGACATCCATCTCTAGTGATTATTCAGAAACTAACGTATGTGTCTTTTTTGTTAATGATGAAGAAGTTGTGATTAATCAAATAATAACTTTAATGACAGATGACGAGGAAGACGAGGATAATCCAGAAGTGAGTATTATTGTGAAAGATTATGTAGCTGAAACTGTAGTACCTGGGACAGTTGTACAGGTAGATGGGGAAACAGTAGGAGTTACTGATGATAATGGCTATTGCTACATAGGTAAACTGACACGAGGACGTCATGATTTGAAATTAATTCCCCCATCTCCATACTTACAGAGTGATCAAGATGGTTTAGCTAATGATTGGTTTACAATAGATTAAGGTAGGAAATGGCTAAAGAAACTATATTAACTACATATGTACACCCAAAAGGTTATTGCCCTGTAAGGGGAGCATGTACTGTTTCTACTCCTGGAGAAGAAGGAAGTACTACTACTGAGAACAATATTTCCAGAAGATTTGCTTTACGAGGTTATATTAATAATATTTATAGCCATGTTATTAGAATAAATAATTGGGCTAAATCTGTATTTCATACTGCTGATAATTTGGAAAATAAATTATTGGGGTTAACATATAAATGGTTAAGCGAATACTATTTTTGGATGCAGGGTACAAAATATTTCATAGATGATAATTTGAGGTATAAGATTTGGAAAGAAACCGCTGAACTGATCTCTAATCTGAGAGAAGAATACAATAAATTATCTTCTAGCAGTGAATCTATGTATAGAAATAATTTTGATTATGAAATACAGCAGCTAGAAGAGTTGCATAAAAAAGCTAAAAAAGAAGCATTACAGGTTCAATTAGTTGCATATATAACAGATCCAGAACATGATGTTATAGAAGATGATGAATATGAAAATATTACAGGAAATATTCTCCATGCCCTTCCTAGGCTAGGGGTTGATGTTTTTAAAATAGGTTTCTTCCCAAAAGCTGAAACAAGTGAAAATGAACGAAATGTAACTGCTTTTGTAACAAGTAGAACGTATTTTAATGATTTAGGTTGTACTATTTATATGAAATATACTACAGAAACTACAGAAATTTATGATAAAGTACCTTCTTTACATGTAAAAGCTACCTTTCCCCCTGAAGAAGAAAAATGTGGGGATATGTATCAATATTGGTTCTTGGTGGGACCCCAACCTTTTTATAAATTACATTTTCAGGTAATAGGAGGAAGTGTTACAGCACATAAAATACTTATCTTAGGAGGCCGTAAACTTCAGTATGTTTGGTCAAGGATGTATAGTGCTGCTCCTATCCCAGGAGTAACAACTTCTTCATTAATAATAGAGGATTATTTTAAAAACGTATTATATTATATAGTTGATACTGTGGAGAAGGATAATGGCTGAGAAAGAATATATTCCAGCGCCTGTGAGCAGTGTTCAATTTTACTATTCAACTATAAAATCTATAGAAAATGAAGATAATATTAATAAGAAAATAATTTTAGAAGACAACACAGAAGTTCAGCCTACTGATTTTTATAATTATAAAGTAGGTGATAAAGTATTTGTTTTTAGTGGTTCGGCTACAAAAGCCAAATTACCTATATGGTATAAAAATGAATTTGATGGAACTCCAAGAGTAATACCTGTAAAGATATCTAACTATGGATTAGGAAGTTAAAGATTTGACTTTATTTTTTGTATTTTGTTATCTATGAATAGAAACAAAAGGAGAGAGTATCATGAAAAAAGCATTATTAGGTATCGTGATTTTGTTATTATTTTCTATATCCCCATGTTTTGCCCTTCTTGGAAATTATACAATTGGTTCAGGAACATGGTCTCCTACCAATCCACAAGCTGGATTACATTATTATGGCAATAATAGATATAAACTCACACTTGAAGCTACTTCTAATGGAGATGGAGACGCCTCCATCACTATCAGAGACCTGGGGATGCTGGACATTGCGGGGTACTCATGCATTACGGTGGAGCCAGATGGAACGGACATCCCCACGGACGGCTTTGACTTGAGCATTAAGGACGGCCTCGGGAGGGAGCTCATTACTGGTGGGCAAGGCACAAACCTGAGCAACAGCTCTGCAACAAGCATCTATCTGGATTGGACACATGTCTGGGACAGCATGACAATCTCCCTCTCAGGAATGGGAGACTCGAAGAAGGCAACTATTACGATTGTGTTTGATGTTTACTACCCGTAGCAAATTGTTTGCTGACAATTTGCTTGGTGGAGGCTTAGATGAAGAGAACGTTTTTTCTCGTAACCTTGATGATGCTTTTGCTGTTGCCTGCGATGGGGTGGGCAGCAGACTGGTATGTCCGTCCTGCAGGAGGAGACTATGGCAATGAGGATGGCACAAGCTATGAGAACGCTTTTGATGGATTTTCCAATGTCTCTGGCCTTAGCAGTGGCGATACATTATGGGTTTGCGGAACACACAGAGAAACATTGACCATTAATTGGAGCAACGCAATAGTTCGACTGGACTATCCATCAGATCCAGGGGTTATCTGTGGCTCAGATCGGATAGATGGTGATGACAGTGGTTGGTCAGGCCCAGATGCCAATGGTGAATACAGTATCTCATTAAGCACTGAGTGCAATGTGGTAATCAAAGACGGAATAGTGATGTTGAAGGGTACTGTCGGTTCTCTAAGTCCGAATGAATGGGATTGGGATTCAAACACACTTTATATTGGTAGTGATCCTAGCGGGCACACCTTTGAAGTTGGACAACGAAACTTTCTTATACAGTTCCCTGATTCAGCTGTGTCTAATTTTACTATCATAGGTGATGGAGAGCATAAACAGCTTTGTTACGCCAATCGCAATGCTATATCGGCGTCTTGGGATGGGAATACACAATCGTATGGGGACCTTACAGTAGAGAATATCTGGTTTGATGCCAATGCGAGCCAATGTATTCACTCAGACGGCTCGTATACCTTTGACACAGTGATAGTTCGTAACTGTAAGATAACTCAAAACGGCGGTGAAGGTATTTACCTAAAAAATAATATCAACACTAAAGCAATTATTGAGAATAACATTATAGGCTCAGGAACATATGATAACTTTGGCTGGAATGGAGGTGGTACAGCATATGACGGTGACGGTATCGACTTAGGACATGGTTACGAGATTACAATTCGCAACAATATTATTCAGAACATAAATGGCACAGGAATTCTTGCACAGTCAGGAGATGCGCTAATTGAAGATAATACCATTATTGAGCCTGGGATTGACCGCACTACTAAGTGCGGAATATACATTGACCCGCAGGAAAGTACTGACGAGGTCATTGTAAGAAGAAATAGAATACTCATGAATTCAAGTAACGCAGACGGAATCCAAGCCAGAGCAGTAAGCGGTAATGAGATTCGAAAAGAGATATCGTACAACTTGGTAGTATTGCCGATGTCATCTGCAAAAGCATGTGTCACAAATCCAGTATACAACACGAGATATTTTAAGATTCTCAACAACACTCTGATTGGCGGAACACATGGTGTTTATATGGATGGAGAGAATCCAATATCATGTGAAATTAAAAATAATATAATCAAAAACAGTACACATAATTTGTATTTTACTCAGTCTGGGTTATCTGGTATTCAGGTTACCCATAACGCTTTTTATCCAGTCGGTAGTTCCAACGACTTTTATGTTGCTGGTACTACTTATACCACATTGTCAGCGTTTGAGTCTGCAATTAGTACAGCATTAAACAATATGGATGATGATCCAAGGTTATTATCCACCTACCACCTCTCCCACAACTCCCCCTGCATCAACGCAGGAACAACTATCTCAGGCTTCTACGAGACAGCTCTAGACCTAGACAAGCAACCAATCATCGGAACGCCTGACATTGGATGTGACGAGAGGAAGGCATTGTGGTGGGATGGGAGGAGATGGCACATGCAGAAATTAATGGTTGAATACAAACCACACAATTCCAACGTGCAAGACGAAGGAACAAACGACATTCTAGACGAGAGTGGCAGCAACATCTTGGATGAAAGCTAACAGGAGGTATAGATGAAAAAGATATCTTGGATTTTAGTAGTCTTGTTATTTGTAGCGTCAGTTGTGCTCGCCGGCAAGATGTCAGATTACTCTGATTTGTCTGCGGGCAACATCGCTGACGGAGACATGTTTCTGCTTCGTGACGTGAGCGACACAACGTTAGGTTCAACGGGCACACAGAAAGAATATAGTTGGGCTGCGATGAAAGCAGACCTATTCAGTGCTGGGTTTATGAAAGACTTGGTAGATGATACTAGCCCACAGCTTGGAGGGAACCTTGATAGCAATAACTTCAACGTTTACATAGGCGATGGTACCTACTCGTGGGATCATAGCCCTATACTTGGGTGTGAGGGAGTTGTTGAGATAGATGGAACACTCTATGCTGACGGCGGAATCCAGACAGGAGCCAGTGCTCAACCTGGAGTGACTGGGGATGACTCAGACACCACAGCTAGCCCTGATTGGAAGATTTATGGAGATGCTACAGATCCCACAGCAGGTAGCGAAGATGTTGACTTGTTTATCCAGACCTTGGTGGATGGATCAATGACTACGTTGCTTCAGTTTGATGCTGATGGGAACATTGAGGTAGCTAAGGACATTAATCTTGCATCAGGCAAGAAGTACAAGATCAATGGTAGTCAGATCAGTTCTGATGACCTTTCTGACTCCACAACAATAAACACAAACCTTTTAGAATTTATAAACAAGGACTTGACTACGCTTCATAGTGGTAAGGATGAATGGGTTTACATCCCTACTACTTGTTCTTGGACTAGTGTTCATGTTGGCTATGATGGTACGGTAACAGACCTAGTCTTTACAGTTTATAGCGCTGACAGCCCGTATGGAACTGCTACCACCGTTGGAACTATTGATCCTGATAACTCTCCATCGGTATCAGGGTGGGGTAATATAACTGCGGGCAAATGGGTGAAGATGGAAGTGACAACGGCAAGCACTGGCGATGCTACGGCATGTCAGGTTGCTTTTGTGCTGACTAATCAATAGTGAGGGAGAGTATGAAGAAAGTAACATTAATTTTTGGTTTTACGCTATGCCTTATCTTAAGTGCCGTAGTGGTGCTTAATGCGGGGTGGTGGGTTTATACTGTAACGGAGCCAGCTTCTAGCTCTTGTTCAACACCTTCTTATGGGGATGAATTAAATGAGGGTTTTCTTGGCACTGGATATGAGAATACTTGGGCGGAAAGCGGCAGTTCAGCAACAATAGATGAAGATACCTCTCTTAGTGGTTCTCCGCCAACTGCATGTTGTAATGAAGGATTAGCCATAACACTAAGCGGAACGGGCACATCAAATACATATTGGGATAGAGGCAGTACAATTTCCTATTCGACATCTACAGACATAGTATTCTGGATATATTTTACTACATTGAATTTTTCAGATGACTATGAAGCTACCAATCTCGTTGAATGGAATAGCGCAACTACACACTATGATGTTTCGAATTGTACAGGTTGGGTTGATGTTATGAAGACAAATACAGGTACATATGTGATGCGTGGTAGAGGTTCTACTTCTTCATCAAATATATCAATCACCACAGAAACCTGGTATAAAGTTAAATTGCATTTAGATTCGGTAGCGTCCGATTCATACTTACAGATTGATGACGGAACACAATATTTTTTTACTAGGAAGGATGTAGACGGCAGGTACCTGTCCATTGGTACAAATGCTCTAGAAACCGGAGATGAATTGGCATATCAAATAGGATATATTTATGTTGATACACCATAAAGATAGGATTTTATTAGTGCTTCTATTTGTTATACTAATCTTGGTACATACCCATGTATTGGCTTGGACCAAGAGTGGAGATAAATATTATACGGATGGTAGTCAATCAGATGTCCAATCAGCCATAGACGATTCTTCTGTAGGGGAGATAATTCATGTGCCAGGAGGCACATTCACATGGGATAGAGTATCTATATCTCATGAAATTGTCTTAGAGGGAGAGGGTGTAAATAGTACCACTATTCTTAACAGTCGTACTATCAGTTGTTCGGCTATGTTGCTGTGTAGCATTTCTACTGATACATCTAACTCTCTGCGCATAACAGGCTTTACATTTAAACCAGCACCGCCTGGCGGGTATTCACCTACACATATACAGATTAACGGGGATTCCGAGTTTAGAATTGACCACTGTGAATTTACTGGTGTAGATAATTCAGACGATATATGTAATGCAATAATAATTGTTGGTTACAATACGTATGGAGTCATAGATAGTAATATCTTCTATGACGCAACCAACGAAGTAATACAAGTCAAGGCTGATAACACCACATGGTCAGAGGATGACAAACTAGGAACAGATGAGTTTGTATTTATAGAAGATAATATTTTTGATAGTAGTAGCGTTTCTATAGGCACACACGCAGTTACTTCTATTTATGGAGCCAGAGTATGTTTTCGTTATAATACGTTATATGGACTTGACTGTGATGCACATGGCCATGGTTCTGAGGTAGGACATCAAGGAACTAGAGTGGTTGAGTACTACAAAAATAAATTGTACACTGACGGTCGATGGACATCTGGAATGGTTATAAGGGGTGGTACTGGTGTTATATGGGGAAATGAGTTTTATGACCAAGGTACAGATCAGGGATGGAATGACTGTGTGAAGTTAACTGAATATAGAGTTTCCAGAGATACTCCTAATGATGGTTGTTGCCCAATTGCAAGTGGTGGTGAAGGGTATCCGTGTTACGATCAAATAGGGCGAGGCAAAAATCAACAGAGTTCACCATTGTACATTTGGGGGAATATGCTGGATAGTGATGGAGATGGAATATTAGATAGCAATGCTAGTGTTAATGTTAGGACTATAACACCAGATGAATGTAATGCAGAACTTTGCACAGACTATATAAAAACTGTAGCCCACAATGGACAAATATTGCCTGATTATTACATTGATATTCAGAAGCCTGGATATTCACCATACACTTATCCTCACCCCTTAAGAGGATGGTTTAAAGGATTCAAAGGAATGACATTTTCAGGAGGTATCTCAACGCAATGAAAAACAACAAGTATATATTTTGGAGGCATTTAATGAAGAAATGGCTAACTTTAACATTGCTTTTGTTCTGCATCCCTGCTCTAGTGTGGGGATGGGGGACGGTGATTATTAGTGGGAATGCGAGTAGTGAAACTATTTGCAATACATTAGCCCTTAGCTATGAATCATCTGGTGATGATGATTGGACATTCGGATACGGTTTTACGGATTGTGTAGCAACAGATTTTACGACCACAAATCAGCTTTCAGTATGTAAAGTAGCTGTTTATATCCGTAAAACTGGAACACTATCTGGAAATGTAAGGGTGGGCTTTCAATCTGATGCATCTGGTAGCCCGTCAGGGATATGGTTAGCTGTAAGCGAGTGGGTATCGTGGAGTGATATTGGCACTACATACGATTGGGTAAATTTCACTTTTCCTACGAATGTATCTTTATCCGCTTCTACTACTTATTGGTTAGTTATAGATACGGATACGGAGTTAAGTGCAGACCAAGCCTATTGGTACCGAAACAAAACAAGTGGTCCTGGGAGTAATGCTGTGTGTGGTGAGATAGATTGTGACTGTTCATCTTGGAATACCGCCAGTGGTAGGACTGCATATTATAGGATTTATGAATAAAAACTGCATATTATAGGATTTATGAATAAAATGAGAAACCTTAGAATTTTATTTTTCATTATGACATGGATCATTTTTGTGCTCTTACATAGTTTGAGCCTAGCTGCTTGTCACTATGTACGTCCTCCAGGCGGTGATTACGGCAACGAGGACGGAACCGACTGGAATAATGCGTATGATGGCTTGCCCACAACACTGGTAAGGGGTGATGTTTACTATGTTGCTGCTGGAGTTTACAATAACGGTTGGTATTTGGACGACCCAGAATCCGGAACATCTGTCATAACTATAAAAAAGGCCAATGCTTCTGAGTGTGCAAGCGTTCAAGGTTGGCTGTCTGAATTTGAGACTGGCCAGGTAGTGGTTTATAATGGCTCTGATACAACCTACGGAGCAGCTATTACAATAACCCGTGGATATTATATTATCGACGGCGTTACGGGAACGGGTACCTCCGGTTATGGCATCAAACTCCGATATGCTCACTTAAATCAAGACAATACAGGTATCCTTATCAGGGATAATGCCGTATCAAGTTTGACCGTGAGACATGTTGAGTTTGACATGCCAGGAAGTTCTTATAATTACGCCCAGTGGGGAATATATCGTGTATCAGGTTCGTTTTCAAATGCGCATGTCGATCATTGCTACGCACACAATTTTAATGTTTTTATGAAAGATGATGGTGGAGGAGGGACAATCATTGAAAACTGCTATTTCAAAAACCAATGGTCATCTTCCAACCATCACGGAGAATTAATTTCTATTGTCTGCACAGATGGCCTGATCTTTCGGTACAATATTGTCGAAAATGCTGTAAACGGAACTGGGGGTATAATTGTTTTAGGTGATTATGAAACATACGAATGTAGTGTCGATGACGTGGAAATTTATGGAAATGTGTTTTTTGATTGTTCTGGTGGTGGGAATGGAATAATAGGAACGGGAAGTAGTTACTGCTCACTAGGTGCCAAAAACTGGAAAATTTACAATAACACTATTGTTGATTCAGGTTCAGTGTTTGTTTATTTCCCGATGCGAGAGTGTGCAGCTGGAGGTGAACCTGCAAGTAATTTTCTTATTAAGAACAATCTGATATTCAATAGCAGCGCCTATATAGATGCGAATTCAGCAACCGTAGACCATAATTATTTCAATTCTGAAACAAGTGTGGGACCAGATGGAAAGGGGACAAACCAAGTTAATTCTACCCAAACATCAGCACAAACTTTTGTAGACTATGAGAATGATAGATTTGAGTTAAAGAGTGGATCTGATGCAATAGATACAGGCGTTGATCTTGGGACACCGTATAATATTGATATACTAAGTGTTTCTCGACCTCAAGGCTCAGCTTGGGACATCGGGGCTTATGAATATGTATGGGGAAATTTCCTTGGCATTTCATTTTCAGGAGGCATCTCAACACAATAGGAAAATAACATACCACACAGAAGGAGGAAACAATGAGAAAGCTAAGTAAGACATTATTAACCATCATGGCTATGGTAGCAATCGCAGTGGCCTGCACAACTACCAATACAGGATACAGGTTCGATTGGGATAAGCTACCTCCCAAGACACGGGCTACGCTGGCGATGGACATCTACAACCAGGAATATCAGAACTATAAGCTCCAAGCCTTAGCCCCAGACCTGACAAATCATGAAAGGGATGTTCTGAGGAAGAAGAAGGAGGCACTTATCCAACTACACGATGTTATCCAGCTTTATAACGGGTACATCATGAAGGGAGAGGTTCCACCGGACTTACTGGAAAAGAAACTGGTAGAAGCGTTGAATGCAATCTTAGATGCAGTATAGGAGGACAACATGGACGACACAACAAGAAGCCTGGTAGAAGAATTGACCAAATTAGTGATATATGGCGCTGTTTCCTATTTGAGAATCGCAGGAAAGAGTGATGAGGAGATAGACCAGCTTTTCAATGAAGCGCTGGAGAAGTTTAGGGCGAACAAACCAGAGGATTTGCCGAATGTGTAAGCAGCGGAAAAGATATAAACCACGAATCGCAAGGAGGGTAAAATGACACAAGTTGGGAGTTGTCCTAAATGTGGTGCACCAATTTATGCTCCATCTGTATGGCATGGGATTACTCCACCACCGCCAATGTTTACTTGCGGTTGCAACTCTGTAATTAATACTGTTGTAACTAGCAATACGTATACAGTTCGGGTAGAAGATAAATAGATGTGGGTTTAGTCAGCGAGCATTCTATAGTACTATTTAATGTAAGTGATTTTTTTGAACGTGATGGGTTGCTATCAACTAAATTAAAAAATGTTATATCATGGAACAAAAGTTTTTCCTAATGAAGTTTTAATTACTGGTTTAAAGCCAATTGACGTGGAGCAAACCATAAATAATGTAATAGAGAAATATGCTTTTTGTGGCCAACTAAAATGTAAATTTAAGAAGAGAATTTCTGAATATGTCCAAGCAAAGTTAAAGCATTTACACGTCTATCTGACGGATGATTTTAACATGGCTATTAGTTATGCAAAGTATGGTAGTAATTTCATAGGCCTCCTTGAAATAGAGGCTTGTGATTTGCTTGGTAAAACTTGGAAACCAAATAAAATCGGATATGTATATTTTGTAAATTTGCAAGGAAAGGATGAAGTGAAAGTACCTTATGTCCATCCTAGATTAATCACTGGGTGGGTAAAGATTGATTTTTCTGCATAGTATAAGGTAGAAGCGGGTTCGGTCAGCGAGCATCCCCAACCAACGGGATGAGCAGGGGCAGTTCCTGCAACCCGCTCCAAGGGGAGTACCATGAGAAAGTTTAGAAAGAAACCGGTTGTTATAGAAGCAGAACAATGGTTTAAAATTGGTGATGTTAAAGCCGCTGGAATAATCCCGTGGACTGTGAATTGCGATAATATATGCCTAAAATGTGGCAAACCATTAAAACACCACGGATTATGTCCAACATTGGAAGGAAATCATATAGTTTGTCCAGGAGATTGGATAATTAAAGGTGTGGCTGGGGAATTTTATCCCTGTAAACCTGATATTTTTGAAGAAACGTATGAGGAATGGACTGGCTAGACCCTAGTGGTCGGGAATCCCCATCAGTGGAAGCAAAAGGCCGGCGTCCCGTGGGTTTGCAACCACTGGCCAGTCCTAATCAAGGAGTGAGAGCAGTTCTATAGATATGCAACAAGCAGCAATAAAACCCAGAGCACAAAGGCGATACAACAGACAGCGACTGATGAAGCGATTAGCTAGGGAAATCACTTGGTATTCGCCAAGCGAGAAGGAACTAAGCATCCTAGTGAACAGCAGGCCAAGGTGTTCTTGTTGGATGTGCGGGAATCCAAGAAGACACTTTGGTCAGAGGACGGTGCAGGAGAGAAAGCAATATGGCAGCAACACCAGATGAGAGCATGAATGTAATAGCCTATACCACTACGACACGTCATGGAGATATTTGGGAAGAACCTAAAATTATGCAATATCCCAACACAAAACCAATTGTTAAAGTTAAAAGTAAAAGGATGCGACGTAGAGTGGTAATTAGCAAGATAAAAAGGAGAACAAGATGAAAAACGTAGGCATAGCAACATGTGACCAATGCGGGCAGGAGAAAGAGTGCATTCAGATCAGCATCTTGGTGGAGAGCTTCTTCTTCACCAAAACGAAGACATACAACCTTTGCGAAACATGCCTCTCGAAAGCGCTGAGGATGTGTAAGAGGGAGCAATGAAACTGATCGTTGAAGAGTGGAACGACAACACTGGGTTTGAGTATCGAGGGAGTATCCCCAATCCTCAATTTGATGCTCAAGTGTGGTTGGATAACGAGCTTTCAATAATAGTTAGGGCACTGTTCGAAGGGGAGGTAGTTGCAGCACTCCAGTTCAACAATTCTTTTGACCACGGTGATGAAATATTGGTTTATGGCCGACTTGTGAAGCCGAAACCAATTTATGAAACATATGCCAGGTGGAGAATTGCAAAGATGAAACAACCAACTTCCAAGACACAAATTAAGAGTCACTCTTTCTTTAAAGGGGAGCATTTTCTTTTTAGGATAATAAGATGGTTTGCAAGGAACTGAAGACAACAAACTTTGAACGGCTAAAACCTAAGATGACAACAGGCATGTGTATCCTTTGGAGGGGGAACTTCCTTATCTCGGAGGTAATACGACAGTGGACTGAATACAGTCATGTATCCTTAATTGTCAGATTCAATAGATACCCCCTACTCAAGGATAAGGTCTTCCTCATTGAGGCGTATGAGCACGGCTTGGAGTTCAACGATTTGGAAGAGAGACTTGAGGAAGAGCCAGGGAGGGTTGACCTCTTCGTTCCGTATGACCTCGACAAGTGGAAAGCACTGACCATCTTCAAGAACGCATTCCTCTTCTTGGCACACAATACTGGCTACGATTATGCAGGACTCTTCAAGAGTGCATTTACTCACCCAGATAGAGACCCAACCAGGTTCTTCTGCTCGGAGTTCGTGGATTATATCTGGATAACCAATGGGTTGAAACGCAAAGTCAACAACACATTGGCGGCCTGGCCTGGAGACATTCCTAAGTGGTGGGATGGGCAGCTTTATACGATTAAGGAGGATGGATGAAAACATATTTATTTGATGACAAAAGGTCAATTTGGCACGCAGTACTTGGCTTTTTTGTTGGTGTATTTCCGTGGTATTTAGCTGTACCTGTAGTATTGGGATATACCGTATATGAGGTAAGGGAACCGGAAGACCCAACAGCCACCGTGGGCGATATGGTTGAATTTGTCGTTGGGTTCATAATCGGCATCATCATACGTATAGGAGGATAAGATGGAAACAACCAAAGAAATCATTGCTGGCATTGTAGAAACTACCAAAGAAGTCATCATTGGGGTTAATGAAACCCTGAAGAATGACAAGTTTCTTGGCTTCTTGGCAGTTGTTATCCTTGCGTTTGTGGTCAAGGATGCTTCACCAGAATCAATGGAATGGTACAAGATGGCCTTGAGTGGGCTGTTTGGTGCGATCGTGGGGCACTCAATGAAGAGGTAGGAAATGACGGATTGGATAGTCACCGGAGCACTCGGGATTATTTCGCTTTTCATTACAATCGCAACCCTTCTCAAGCGAACATTTGTCTTCAAGGAGGAATGCAGGAATATGAGACAAGCCACAGAAGCACTACACACAAAGGATCTGAAATTAAGAGACCAAATGATAGAGATGTTAGAGCGGAAGTTTGAAGAGTTTCGCAAGGACATCAAGGCAGAAATGACAGCTACCAGGGATGAGTTACGGGAAGAGATGAACGGAGTCAAAGGCATTCTTCAAACAATCCTAGCAAAGGTAGACGGCAAGGGGTCATTATGAACCAGACAGAGAAACATCACGTCAGGAACACCACCCAAGGGCTGAAGATGGTGTGTCGGAAGCTCACCAAGGCTAGAAACAAGCACCAAGAGTCGGCAAAGGAAATAAACGATGCCATCTCAGATATTGAGTTTTTTGCAAGGAGGCTAGAGAATAGCATGAAGGGACGGGCACAAGAAAAACACATTGCAGTTTTCAACCGGTACAGCGATCTTGAGTTGCTAACCATGCTGCTAATCGGAGAAGCGGAGGGAGAACCCTGGGAGAGCAAGGTGGGGGTTGGACTCACGGTCAGGAACAGGGTCTTGACGAGAAAGAAGTACTTTGGCTTGGGATGGCGGGGCGTTATGTTGGCGACAACGTCTAGCGGGGCACCGCAGTTCTCTTGCTTTGCATCGAAATCTAGAATTAAGTCTATGATTACTCACTGGAAGAAACAAGATGTACTTTGGCAAGAACATCAAGGTATTGCGCTAAACGTATACTTGGGGCTGTTTAGGGATTTTGTTGGTAATCCTCTTTACTATCATGCAGTTGGATTTAAGCCCCGTGGTTGGTGGTTGAAATTAAAGAAATTAGGTAGGTTTGGAAATCATATTTTTTATACAGAAAAGTCTTGATTTTTATAAATTAATATGTTAAGCAATCATCGAAGTAATAAATAAGGAAGGAATAGCAATTATGAGTGAAGGAATGACAAGTTATATAAACGACAATAACTCAGATAAACTGAGTTTTTGTGCTATTCCTTCTTACAGCCCTCTAAGCATCACTCACTTAGGGGGTTTTCTTTTTTCTACACATACCCTACTATCTGGTATCCCCTCTAAAGGCTTTGAGGATATAACTATATCTCTTTTGAGATATATTTGTATATGAGCCGAGGCTGGCGTCTCCTCGCTGGAAAAGTGGCGCTACCCAGATTTGACCTTCAGGAGGTCACCCCGTCCTGGTGCTGGTAGGCAGGGGATAGGCTGGGGATTCGTTGTTGGGGGTATGCAACAACGAATGGCCGGTAAAGCCAGACCTGGGCGGTCACACCACCCCAGTTCAGCCCGAGGAGGGCTGATTCCGACGATGGCTCCATACGGTAGAAAAAAATCATAATTTTTCATAATAATCAAATTTCATAATTTTTGTTATGATTTTTCTCATAATGTAGAAAACACTTATGCCATCCCAGACATAACGTCTAATATATAAATTTCATAATAATTATTATGAAATTTATATTATATAGGAACTATCTCTCTTATGTACTATTACTAGGTATAATATCTGGTAATAGTATATAGGGGGATAGTTCCTCTGATTCACCACCGGTAGAGATCTACCACTATTATGATAAATTATGAAATCTAGAATCATGATATCGTTAGATATCGTGATAGTAGATGAGATAATCAAGATATCTACAGATATGATGATATCTTGATAAGATGTTACAGATTAAGAGAGATAATGTGTAGTTATTACCTGTTATTATGAATTTATTATGATTTTATATATATTAGACGTTATGCCAGTTATGAAATAACGGAGATTTAGATAGAGAATTTTTTCTGTTTGGTATTTTCATTATAATGGCTATTTTTATTTTGCAGCAGATTGTATCCATCTTTTATATTTTTCTAATTCTAATTCAACTCTAGTTTTTAACTTGGTGATATCAGAAGCTGTTAAATTATATTTATTCCCACCAATTGATTTCAATATAAACGTATCTTTGTATATTCCTCGTTTGAATTTATTGAGTATATTATTAATAGTCTCATCTACAACATTAAAATGTATATAAATGGTATATCCTAATGGTGATACCCAACCATCTCCAGTTTTATTTACTGAAATATGATAATTTATATTGTTTGAATTACAATATTTTATAACTTCAGTTAATTCCCTTTTCATAGCCTATTAGTTCCTTTTTTAGAATTTTCATAATTTTTGTTATGATTTTTTCTTAGAGGAAAAGAAACTTAATGTGATAATAGCACCATCATCATCTATATATGTTAAATAAAGATCTAAATCAGTTATATCTTTCCAGCTAAATTCCTTTCCTTTAGTTGTTATTAGTTTAATTTCTTTCACAGATTCTTGTCGTATATCTCTACTTGGGAACGTATATAGGTCTTTCCTCCAGATTGGTAATTCATGTGTGTTTTCTTTCCAGAATTTATCTAAATCTTTTTTGGCTTTTCTGGCATGTCTCAAAAACAATAAATTTGCAATAATACATATTAAAGCCCATACTAAAACTCCAACTATAACAGCCATCACTACTTTATGATATATTATAAGCATTTTTATCCCTTGTTATAAGATTTAGGAATGTATGTATTATTATAGTCCTTCTTCAGGAACTTGTAGATGATGAATACCTTATTATTTTCATGTATTAGATATTTGCTCCATAAGGGGTCTGATAATAAGTCCCTGAAGAGGTTTTTATGTATTTCTATTCTAGCTTTCAATACATCCTCCTTCCAGCCACCTTAATAAATTAGCCCCCTCTTTTATACATTTTATCCCCCCGATATCTCTAAAAACACAACAACATTTCCGTTCTCCAATAATCTCCCATTTATCATCTATCCATTCCCATGCGATTCTATTCATTTTGCAAAGTTGGCATACTCGAAGAAGAGGAAAGCATTGCCTTACAGACAAAAGCAGGATAGGCTTACGATAAACCAAGCTATTTATATTTCTCATGTAACCCCAAAATCTAGTTATATACCTGCCGTCCTAAAGTGCTAGCCATACCCATTGCATTTTACCTACTGATTTCAGCTTTTTATTTATTTTCATTTCAGACTCCTTAACTAATAATTGAGTTGTAAATTTTACTTCTCAGGATAGCATTATTGATTATTATTTTTCTATTAAATATATCTCTCCACCACATATAGGACATTGATATACTCTCTTTCTTAATTCTGCTAAGATTTTGGGATGTATTATGTGATCTATCCTAACTCTTTCTTTATCATCTTTGTTCTCTTCGAACCAATCAATAAATAGTTTCTCATCACCACTAAAAGAGAAAAAAGCTATAAATCCATGACAACCATATTTGATATATACTTTCTCTCTTTCTATTATGAAATTAACAGTACATCCATTTGGATGTAGCTTTGTAACGCTTAATAGCACGTCTTCTAATGTTCTTTTTTCTTGCAGGACTATTTTTCTTTCTTTTTTATTTTTGATAGATTCGAGATATTCTTCCCTCAGTTCTCTAGCTTTAAAGGCTTTTCGGGCTTCTTCTTCAATTTCCATCATATCTCTGGGATATTTTAAAAGATCTTCATTATCTGCTGGTTCTAATAGCATATCTTTTGGTTGTATTTTCATATTCTGTACTCCTCTTCTCTATTTAACTCTTTTCCTTCCAGTTATTCCATTTTATTTCTGCTAATTCCCATCCTAAATCAAGCGTTAAGAAGAAACAGCATCTCCTACCTATATAACCTAATTCGCAGAATAGGCATTTTTCATAATTATCTTCCTCATTATTCTCTATCAGAAATTGCTGCAAATCATATGTGCCTTCTTCATAATTTTCATAGTTCTCATTTATGAACCGATGCATCCTTAGCTTTGCTATAGAGCAGAAAGGATTATGCTCTTTTACAATGTACCCATCAAAAGCCATTCCAACTATCGACCAAAAAATATCATTTTGCATATACTATTCCTCTTTTTTATTAAGGATTTGGTTCAAAAAATTCAATAACGATATAAGTTGCTTTGGGGGCTAATTCTTTGAATTCCTCAAAAGTAAATCCCGAGTATGGGTGTGGATGCCAGCTTTCTCTATTAAAACTCAGTTTAATATTTTCTATATTTTTCCACTCCCATTCTACGTTTCCTTCTTTAGTAGTTACTTTCATAGATACATTCCCATCAGAAATTTCGGCTTCTGCACTGTCTCTTCCTTCTTCACCAGATTCATTATTCGCTGTAAGCTCTAATTTCCTACCTAATTCTTTTTCAGCTTTTGCCAACAAATACCTTGTATATGCTAATTCTTTGGCTAGATCTTTTGGGTTGTAATCAAATTCTTTTAATTCAATATCTCCTTCAGATATCGAAAGGTTTTCAAATTTAGAAGCATGTAACAAATAAGAGTTTCTGTTAAAAATACATGGTTTAGGCATTTTATACTCCTCCTATTTACAATATTCCTTCCTTCTTCAGACGTATTAAATCATCTGGGCTAACTTTATCCAACAATTTCAGCAAATCTTGTATCTCTGTAGCATTCTTATTTGCAGAAATCTCTTTTTCTAATTTTTTATGTAGCTCTTCTATCTTATATTCATATTCTATTTTTTGTGTTTCTAATTTTTCAATTAGAGGCTCTATAAATTCTGTAAGTAAATCACAGTCTACAGAAGCATACATAGAGCCGTCTTTATAAAAATATATAGGCCATAACCCATCACTTCTTATTTCTGAGGGAACAATTATCTTTCCTCTATACTCAGACTTGTATTTCTCATTTGCAGTCATGTTGTAATCTATAGCTTCTCCTTCTTTCAGGTATATAATGTATTCACCCATTATTTAATCCTCCTTCTTGTTAATAAAATGGCTAATCCTTGTTTATATTGTATCATTTGTAGAATGTTTAATTCATACATGTGTCTCCATTGATTCAACATTGTCTGCAACTTTGTGGTATTTCCAGTTATGATTTTATATTCAACCTTTTCTTGCTGTTTGATATTGCTATTCATAACAACCATCAATGCCTCCATTTTAGGATCTAATTGTTGATACTTTTCTTCTACAGGATAATGTTTACATCCAGTAATGTAACCATTCTCAGTATCTATGATTTCTTTTCCACAAAATTCACAAATGAAACTACTCATTCTTTATCCTTATAAGGCTCAATTGTTAGTGTCCTGAATAGAGAACCACAACTTCTACATCTATACCTGAACCACAGTGGAAGACCAAATTCATTATGGTCCTCAATATCTATACTTTTACAGATAGAACAAATAATAATGTCATTGTCTTTTATTTTTCGTTTAATCACACCCCCTCTCCAACCAAGCCCACAGTTTTGTTATAATTTCATCACTACAGTATCTATCCAAAACACAACTACACCCTGCAAACTTGTAACCTTCTCTTTTATCTGCCCATTGACTATGCCAGTAGTGCATTCTGCAAAAGACACAATCCCTACTGGTGCGGAAAAAGCGTAAATGAGCTTCAGAAACTAGATTGCTATAAAAAAGAAAATCCCACCAGGGAGCTTTATTTGCATTGACAAATTTTCTCCAGCGATGGTCTTCTTCTAACGCTAGCCATACCCATTGCATCTTAGCTATTGATCGTAAACATCCAGTATTTCCCATTACGCATCTTCTCCCATTCTTCTTGCAATTCCAAGAACTTCTTCACAACATCCTTACAATCACACTTTTCACATACAAATGGATTTCCGTGCTTGAAGCCTGTACCATTCAGGTATACCCATCTGGCTACATCGCCCTCCTTGAAAAAGCGACCACACAGCCCACACCTGAAGTATCTACCATCACGATATCCTCCCCAAGGACGCTTCAGGTCTTCTTTGGTGACCACAAAGGGCTTTTGGTTGGTGAAATCTCGTTTACTCATCTTCTTTTCTCCATCTTTTTAGGAGCATTAAATAATAGGCCATACAACGCCATCAATTTAGGACGAATTTCTGCTATTGTAGAATCGAGTCTGTTCAAGTGTTCTAATGCTTCATCCCATTTTTGCTCATCTGCCGCAATGCTCATACTGCTAACTGTGGAGCTTGCTTTGGTAATTAGCTTATCTGTTTCGTCTAATAATTTGCTGATTTCATTCTTCATCTTCTTCTTCCAGCCCTGGCGGTAGCTCGCCCTTGAAGGGGGCGACCTCGTCAAAAACACACTTTCCTTTGTCTTGATAGTGACACCAAAAACGCTCACCATCCTTTTGCCAATATCTAACTAGAACCCAATATCCGCCTCTAACTCTTCCCCAAACCCACTCGTTTCTCTTCGGCTTCCAAGGCCGAGGTGGAAGGTTCTTCGGGTCGAGGACATCTACTGGGGCATAGAGGAAATAAGGCACTTTATCCGAATGGTGTATAGTTCCATTTCGTGTGATTTCTACTGCTTGTTTAGCATCGTCTGAGACAACCCATATAGGATAGAAATCATCACTTAAATTCCCACGATCTACAGTCCTTACTGTGTATTCTTTATTACCTTCTAAAAAATTGTACAACTTATCCCCAACCTGTACATCTGCTAAATAAGATTTATCACTCATTACTTTTCTCCTTTTTTAATATTACTCTTTATTTCATTTATTATGGTTTCAACTTCATTAAAGCATAAAATTCTGGATTTAATATTCTTGGTATAGCCTCAAGAAAGAAAATAAGCATAAATGCAAAAGTGAAAACTCCAAAAATTGTTAAAAGCACAGTAATTATACAACTATCTTGCTCTTTCTTCTTTCCCCATAATAATGTCATAATGAAAGCAGATAGGAAGATAAAAACCCCTATTCCTGAGATCCATACTTCTATCCAAGTTTGGTGTATTGCTAATTTCCAAGCCTGTGGAGCAAATTCTTTAAGCCATTGTATTACTTCTTTATCCATTACCCTCTCCTTTCAGTCCATCTTCTTTCTTTGCTATTCCATTTATATCCTAATTTCTTCAATTTCTGAGAAACATAAGAAGCACTAAACCCTAATTCTGCTCCCAAATCTTTAGGTCTGAAATTACCAAATTTATGTATTACTTCTTTGACCCCTCCTCTTTCTTCTATTGCTTTCTGAAGACCTGTTTTAGTGCCTGCCCATCCTTTAGGCTTTAAAGGTATTTTCATATATATAAGTGCTCTGTAGATTGTACAGGGGTCATATCCCCACCTTCTAGCCATCTCTTTTGTAGATGTTTCATAATATTCTTTCCTAAGAGCTTGCTTTGTTTTCTCTAAGTCGTAGCTATTCTTTTCGAATGCTAAGGCTAAGAATGTACCTTTCCTAAAGGGAATTTTTATGCCATTCTTTTTTCTTTCGGTCATATTTATAACCTCTTCTTGCTAAGCTCCTGCTTAGATATGTCTGAGATATTCCTAATTCTGATGATATTTCTTTTATGGTCTTCCCCTTGTGCATCTTTATTATCTTCTGAATTCCACCTTGTTCTTTTACAATTCTATCAAACATAGAATCTTTAGAAGCCCAACCTTTATGAATAAATTTGACGCCGAGCCTTTTAAGAGTTACATATATTGTCTGGGAGTGATACCCCCACTTTTTTGCCATTATCATAGTATTTGTCTCATAATATTCTTTCTTGAGAGCTTCTACTGTTTTATCCCAATCCCAGTTGTTTACCTGCAAAGCTAGCTCTAAGAAAGATCCTGCTTGTATTCGTCTTCCTTTAATGATACGCATAATTCTGTGACCTCAGCATCAAACCAATTTTCAACAGCAGAAATTACTGCGGGTTTAGAGAATTTCTTACAAGATGTAATATCTATGTAGAATTCTCCTGTTTCAGGCCATGTATGTAGTTGTGCTCCACTTTCCAAGTAAACACATCCTATCGAAATACCTGGAGCTTTACCATTCCAACTAGCCCCTCCAATTAAATGTGCTGTTCTCCCTATTTCTGTAACATCTAATGTTTTCACTAAATAATCCATAAATCTACTACAATAATTCAAATCACTGAGAAGTTTAGAGTGCTTTGTAGTACAATTAAGTGGAAGCCTGTACAACTCAACCATTTTCTCTTCCCTCCAGAATTTGATTAAAGATTATATCAACTAACTCATAATTCCCTTTTTCTATAGTTTCTATTATTTCCTTATCTAAATCATAACTATAAGAATTGTAA